>Ga0268288_10087_pt1 | contig 47885 bp, 44 predicted proteins | sample BraspS3V5C_FD_191349 | JGI IMG/M metagenome (GOLD analysis project Ga0268288, IMG submission 191349) | Soil microbial communities from Anza Borrego Desert, Southern California, United States - Bradyrhizobium sp. S3-V5C | ecosystem: Environmental > Terrestrial > Soil > Desert | place: USA...
TTCCCTGCTGTTGCCCGTGTTGAGGGTGGTGGTGTGGGGTTAGGGTTACGGCGGTCATAGCGTGGGGGAAACGCCCGGTTCCATTCCGAACCCGGAAGCTAAGGCCCACAGCGCCGATGGTACTGCAACCGGGAGGTTGTGGGAGAGTAGGTCGCCGCCGGACATTTTTTGAGGGAGGGCCTCGCACTGTTGGTGCGAGGCCCTTCCCGCATTTCTGGACTGTTTCTCCGAGAGGACGGTCCGCCACAGGCTCCGGGCACTAGCCTGGTCTCCTGAGGACCCGGCCGTGAGGCCGGCGCATGAGGAACAGAGACTGCGTTCCCGCGGATCATCGCGGCGTGACGCCCAGGAAGGACACCATGGCTGAGGACACCCCCCGAGAGCGCCGCGAGGACCGCGGATCCGAGGGCCGCGGGCCCCGTGGTGGCGGTGATGGCCGGCGTCGTGGCGGTGACCGCGACGGACGTCCTCGCAGCGGTGCCGGTGACCGGCGCCGCTCCGGCGGGCCTCACGAGGACCGGCGGCGCGGCCCGGGCCAGGATGGCGGGCGGCCCGAGCGCCGCGGTGCGCCGACGGGCCCTCGTCGCGAGGACCGCGCCGAACGACCCGCGCACAATCCCGGTGACCTCCGAGCGGCGAATCGTGCGGACCAGGAGCGCTCCCCGGACATCGACCCGGACGTGACGGGCAAGGAGCTCGACCGCGGCACGCTCAAGGAGATCAACGGCCTTGACGAGCGTGCTGCCAGCTGGGTCGCCAAGCACCTGGTGATGGCCGGTCGCTACCTGGACGTCGACCCGACGCTGGCGTTCCAGCACGCCCTCGCCGCGTCCCGCAAGGGCGGCCGCCTGTCACGCGTGCGCGAGGCCGTCGCGCTCACCGCCTACGCGGCGGGGGAGTACGCCGACGCGTTGCGCGAGTTCCGCACCTACCGGCGCATGACGGGCGACGACACCCACATCGCCGCGCAGGTGGACAGCGAGCGTGCCCTCGGCCGCACGGAGAAGGCCCTGCAGCTGGCCGCCGAGGTGGATGCCTCGCGTCTGGACCGCGCGGCGCGGGCCGAGCTGGCCATGGTCGTCTCCGGCATCCGCGAGGACGCCGGCGACCTCCAGGGTGCCCATGAGGCCCTGCAGATCCCGGAACTGGACCGTCGGCGCGGCTACCCCTTCTCTCCCCGGCTGTTCCAGCGCCAGGCCGACGTGCTGCTCGCCCTGGGGCGCCGCGACGAGGCTCGGCTGTGGGCGCGTGCCGTGCGCGTCGCGGAGAAGGCCCTCGGCGTGGGCGGGTTCGCGGACCCAGAGATCATCGACGTGGACACCGAGCCGGTCGAGGACCCCCGGAACCGCCGCCCGTCCCCCCGCGAACGGCGCCACGAGCGGTATGCGGCCGAGGCCGGTGCGGAGCCGACGGCGGACGGATCCCCGGCCGAGGAGCCGGAGGCCGCCGCGGAGCCGACCTTGGTGCCCCGACAAGAGGCCGTCGCGGAGCCGCCGGCCGCCGTCGACACGCCGGACGAGGTCGACCCGAACCAGCTGTCGCTGTTCGACGACCTCGAGGCCCCGGAGGCAGACGAGCGGTGAGCACCACGTTCTTCGACGGTCACGACGGGCTGCTGTGCGACCTGGACGGCGTCGTGTACGCCGGAGACGGTGCGATCGCCGGGGCGGTCGAGACGCTGTCGACGCTGCAGGAACGCGGCGTGCCGGTCGGGTTCGTGACGAACAACGCCTCTCGCGCGCCGGAGTCCGTGGCCGAGCATCTCCGCACGCTCGGGGTGCCCGCGGAGGCGGGGCAGGTCTTCGGCTCCGCACCGGCGGGCGTCGACCTGCTCGAGGAGACGCTCGGCCGCCGGACCGGCCGGGTGCTCGTGGTCGGCTCGGCGTACCTGCGCGCCGTGGTCGAGGAGCGGGGCTACGAGGTGGTCGCGTCCGCGGCGCAGTGTCCCGACGCGGTGATCCAGGGCTTCGACCCCGGTCTCGGCTGGGCCGATCTGGCGGAGGCCGCGTACGCCGTGCGCGCCGGGGCCACCTGGGTCGCCACCAACCTGGACACCTCGATCCCGCGCGCGGAGGGGATCGCCCCCGGCAACGGGGCCCTCGTCGAGGCGGTGGGCCGGGCCACCGGCACCGCGCCCGTCGCGGCGGGCAAGCCCGAGCCACGACTGTTCCGGACGGCGGCCGACGCCCTCGGCCTGGCCCGTCCCCTCGTGGTCGGCGACCGCCTGGACACGGACATCCGCGGCGGCAACGCGGCGGGGTTCGACACGGTGCTCGTCCTGACCGGCATCGACACGCGCGAGACCGCGGCCGCCGCCCCCGGGCCAGACCGGCCGACGTGGGTCCGTGCGCACCTGCCCGCTCTGCTCGCCGGCGGGGCCGAGGCCTCCGCGGACCCACGGCGTGGCTGAGACCGCACGCGCCGACGTCGCCCTGGCCGCTCGGGGCCTGGCACGCTCCCGCACGGAGGGCGCGGCGCTCATCCGCGCGGGACAGGTGCTCCTCGACGGCCGCCCGGTGCGCCGGCCCGCCGACCGCGTGGCCGCCGACGCCACCCTGCGCCTGCGCGACCCGGGCCCGCGGTACGTCTCCCGTGCGGCCCACAAGCTCGTCAGCGCACTCGAGGCATTCCCGGACGTGGGCGTGGCCGGCCGCCGAGCGCTCGACGCCGGGGCCTCCACCGGCGGATTCACCCAGGTCCTCCTCGAGCGGGGCGCCGAACGGGTGGCCGCCGTCGACGTGGGCCACAACCAGCTGGCCCCGCCCGTCCGGGCCGACCCCCGCGTCCTCGTGCGCGAGGGGCTCAACATCCGCGACCTCACGGCCGAGGACATCGACGGTCCGGTGGACCTGGTGGTCTCCGACCTGTCCTTCATCTCGCTGCGCCTCGTCCTCGCCCCGCTCGCGAGCGTGTGCCGACCCGGCGCCGAGCTACTGCTCATGGTCAAGCCCCAGTTCGAGGTCGGGCGGCGCGCCCTGCCGCGCTCCGGTGTCGTGACCGATCCCGACGCCCGCCGCCACGCCGTCGTGGGTGTGACCGCGGCCGCGCTGGGCGCCGGCCTCGCACCGCGCGGCCTCGCCCGATCCGGCCTGGCCGGACAGGACGGGAACGCCGAGTTCTTCCTGCGGCTCCGCCGTCCCGACGCCACCGCGGCCGACAACCCGGCAGGCGGGACGAGCCCGGCCCCGCCCGCCGGCGAGCGCGCCGCCGGGTGGGTCCGGGGCGCCCACATCGACTGGTCCTGACCCCCGACCGGGGGACACCGCCCGTCCACGGGCGCGGGGCCACCGGTTCGCGTGTCCGGTCTCGTGGCTATCCTGGAGCGCAGTGCCCGGCACCCCGGCTCGCGGAAGGAACCATGCCCTACACCCCCGGACGTCGCATCCTCGTCCTGACCCACACGGGCCGCGAGGACGCCATCAGCGCGGCGCTGCAGGCCACCCGCATGTTCGCGGAGGAGGGCCTGGTCACCGTCATGCTCGAACAGGACGTGGCCGCCATCCGCGCGGCCGCGGGGGACCCCCCGGAGTTCGCGCCGGAGACCCTCGGGGTCGACTGCGAGCTCGAGGACATCACCCTCGGCCTCGTCCTCGGCGGCGACGGCTCGGTGCTGCGGGCGGCCGACTTCGTCCGCGGCTACAACGTGCCGCTGCTGGCGGTGAACCTGGGCCACGTCGGCTTCCTCGCCGAGTCCGAGCGCACCGACCTGCACCGCACCGTCCAGGCGATCGCCTCGGAGTCCTACGTGGTGATCGAGCGCATGGCCCTGGACGTCGTCGTGCACGTGGAGGGCCGCGAGGTGGCCCGCACGTGGGCCCTCAACGAGGCCTCCGTGGAGAAGTCCCACCGGGAGCGGATGCTCGAGGTGGTCGTCTCCGTGGACAACTCGCCGCTGACGTCCTTCGGCTGCGACGGCGTCGTGCTGGCCACCCCCACCGGCTCCACGGCCTACGCCTTCTCCGCCGGGGGCCCCGTGGTGTGGCCCTCCGTGGAGGCCCTGCTGTGCGTGCCCATCAGCGCCCACGCACTGTTCACCCGCCCCCTCGTGGTGGGTCCGCGCTCCACGATCGGTGTGGACGTGCTCACCCGCACCCGCGAGACCGGTGTGCTGTGGTGTGACGGCCGGCGCACCGTCGAACTGCCACCGCAGGCCCGGGTCGAGGTGTCCCGGTCGGCAGAGCCGGTGCGCCTGGCCCGTCTTAACCCGACTCCCTTCGCGGAACGGCTGGTGCGCAAGTTCCGGCTGCCCACGGACGGCTGGCGCGGCCCCGTCACCGCCCAAGAGCGGGCGGGCGTGCTCCACGAGGTGGAGACCGTCGAGCCGCGGCACGCGGGGCCGCGTCCCGACGTCGTCGAACCGGCCACCATGCCGCTGTCGGTGCCCTCGCCCGCGGACATCCAACGCCACCGCGACCGCGGGGCGCGTCACCCCGGGGAGGACGCATGATCGACCATCTGAGGATCTCGGGGCTCGGCGTGATCGGCGAGGCCACCGTGGACCTGGACCCCGGCTTCACCGTCGTCACCGGTGAGACCGGCGCCGGCAAGACCATGGTGGTCACCGCCCTGGGCCTGCTGCTCGGTGCTCGCGCCGACGCGGGCGCGGTCCGCCGGGGCTCGTCCCGAGCCGTCGTGGACGCCGGCGTGCGCGTGACCGCGGACCACGCGGCGCTCCGCCTGGCTCAGGAGGCCGGCGCGGTCGTGGACGAGGGCGACAACGGCACCCACGACCTGGTCCTCAGCCGCAGCGTCACGGCGTCGGGGGACGGCACACGCTCCCGTGCCACGGCCGGCGGCCGTTCCGTGCCCGTGGGCCTGCTCTCCGAGATCGGGGCCACGCTCGTGGCCGTGCACGGGCAGAACGACCAGGTCCGCCTCCAGGGCGCCGACGCCCAGCGGCACGCCCTCGATGCGTTCGGCGGCGCCGAGCTCGCCGCGGCCCTGCGCGCCTACCGCGCGGACCACGCCGCCTGGACCGCCGCGCGTCGGGAGCGCGAGGAGCTCACCGCCCACCGCCAGGAGCGGGCCCGCGAGGCCGAGGCACTGCAGCGCTCGCTCGAGGAGATCGACCTCGCCGAGCCGCAGGAGGGGGAGGACGAGGAGCTGCGGGCTCTCATCCGTCGGCTCGAGGACGTCGAGGAGCTGCGCGCCGCCTCGGGGGAGGCGCACGCCCGACTGGCCGGCCCCGACGTGGACGCGATGGACGAGACCCCCGGCGCCGTCAGCCTTGTGGAGGCGGCGCGGCAGGCCGTGCTCGCCGCCCCCGGCGACGACCCCGACCTCGCCGCCGCGGCCGCACGCCTGGCCGAGGCCGCCGTCGTGCTCACGGACATCGCCGGCGACCTGGCCCGCTACACCGCCGACCTGGACGCCGACGCGGCCTCCGACCTCGACGCGGCCCAGTCGCGGCTGGCCGAGCTCACGCGACTGCAGCGGCTCTACGGGCCGGAGCTCGCCGACGTGATCGACTGGGCCCGGACCCAACGTCCGCGCCTGGACGAGCTGCAGGGCGACTCCGGCCGCCTCGAGGAGCTCGAGGCGGAGGTCGACCGGCTGGACGCCGCGCTGCGCGAGCGGGCCGCGACCCTCACCGCCCTGCGCACCGCGGCCGCCGAGCGGCTCGAGACCGCGGTGACCGAGGAACTGCACGCCCTGTTCATGCCGGACGCCTCGTTCCACGTGGGACTGACGCCGGTCGCCGGGGACGGTCTCGGCCCGTACGGCGCTGAGGACGTCACGCTCGCCCTGCGCCCCCACGCGGGCGTCGAGCCCCGGCCCCTGGGCCGCGGCGCCTCCGGCGGCGAGCTCTCCCGCGTGATGCTCGCCCTCGAGGTGGTCCTGGCCGCCACGGACCCGGTGCCCACCTTCGTGTTCGACGAGGTCGACGCCGGCGTGGGCGGTGAGGCCGCCGTGCGGATCGGGGCCCGCCTGGCCCGGCTCGCCCGCCACGTGCAGGTCATCGCCGTGACCCACCTGCCCCAGGTCGCCGCCTACGCGGACCGGCACGTGCGGGTGGAGAAGAACTCGGACCCGGCCGCGGGTGTGACCACCTCCGACGTCGTGACGCTGACGGCCGACGAGCGGGTCGAGGAGCTCGCCCGCATGCTCGCCGGCCACGGGGACTCCGCGGCGGCCCGCGAGCACGCCCGGGAACTGCTCGAGTCCTCCGCCCGCGAACGCGGCTGACCCGGTCCGCGGACGCCGCCCCGACATGAGAGGATCGCCCCATGCCTGAGATTTCCGCGTCCGCGGGACGCTCGCCCCTGCGCGACCTGCACGTCCCCCGCCCGGTGAAGAAGTCGAAGACCGTGTACGAGGGCCGCGTGTGGGACATCGCCCGCGAGTCGTTCCGCCTGGACCCGGCGGACAAGTCCCGGGAACCGCTGACCCGAGAGCTGATGGTGCATCCGGGCGCCGTGGCGATCCTCGCGGTCCGCACCAAGCTCACCACCACCGGCCCCCGCGAGCAGGTGGCCCTCGTCCGCCAGTACCGCCACCCCGTGGGCATGGAGCTGTGGGAGATCCCGGCGGGCCTGCGGGACGTGGACGGGGAGGACCTCCACCAGGTCGCCGTCCGTGAGCTGGCCGAGGAGGCCGACCTGCGCGCCCGCGAGTGGCACACCCTCGTCGACTACTACACGACCCCGGGCGGCTCCAGCGAGGCGATCCGCGTGTTCCTGGCCCGTCAGATCGAAGAGATCCCCGACGGCGAGCGGCACACCCGGCAGGACGAGGAGGCCGCCATGCCGCTCGTGTGGGTCGGCGTCGACGAGGTGACCGACGCCGTCCTGGACGGCCGGGTGCACAACCCATCCACCGTCGTCGCCGTGCTGGCCCTGGGCGCCCACCGGGCCCAGGGCTGGCGACGCCTGCGTCCCGTGGACGCGCCGTTCGTCCCCGACCGGCAGGCCCCGGGGGCGGACTGGTCCGCGTGAGCCCGCACGCGCCGCAGACCTCGGCGCTCGCGGCACCCTTCCGCCGGCACCTGGACCATCTCGCCGTCGAGCGGGGCCTGGCCGAGAACACCCTGGCCGCCTATCGGCGCGACCTGGCCCGCTACCGTCGCTGGCTCGAGGCGGCCGGGGTGCGCGCCCCCGGGGACGTCGACCCCGGCCACGTGGCCGGCTTCCTGCAGGCCCTCGCCACGGGCGACGACGGCGGCCGCCCGCTCGCCGTCCGCTCGGCCGCCCGCGTGCTCGCCGCGGTGCGCGGGCTGCACCGGTTCTGGGCCCTCGAGGGACTCACGCCCGCCGACCCCGCCCGCGACGTCCACCCGCCGAAGCCGGGCGACCGCCTGCCGAAGGCGCTCCCCGTGGAGCAGGTGACGGCGCTGCTGGAGGCCGTGCCCGTCGACACCCCCGCCGGACTGCGGGACCGCGCGCTGCTCGAGTTCCTCTACGGCACCGGCGCCCGCATCTCCGAGGTGGTCGGCCTCGACGTCGACGACGTGGTGGGGCTCGCGCAGACCGGGGACGACGGCGGCCAGCCCGTGGTCCGCCTGTTCGGCAAGGGGTCCAAGGAGCGCGTGGTGCCGATCGGCTCCTACGCGGCCGCCGCGCTCGACGCATGGCTGGTGCGGGGACGGCCCACGATCATGACGGGAGTCACACGCTCCACGCCCGCCCTGTTCGTCAACGCCCGCGGGGGCCGGCTCTCCCGGCAGTCCGCGTGGGCCGTGCTGAAGCGGGCGGCCGAGCGCGCCGGCCTCGAGGCGGACGTCTCGCCCCACACCCTGCGCCACTGCTTCGCCACGCACCTGCTGGCCGGCGGCGCGGACGTCCGCGTGGTCCAGGAGCTGCTCGGGCACGCGTCCGTGACCACCACGCAGGTGTACACCCTCGTCACCGTGGACTCCCTGCGCGAGGTCTACTCCGCCGCGCATCCGCGCGCGCGCTGAGCCCCGCACCTGATACGCTCAAAATCCGTGGTGAAACGAACTACTCGTACTCAGACGTCCACGCGCGTCACCCGTCACGTGTTCGTGACCGGCGGTGTCGCCTCCTCCCTCGGCAAGGGGCTCACGGCCTCCTCGCTCGGCCACCTGCTCAAGGCGCGCGGGCTCAGGGTGGTGATGCAGAAGCTCGACCCCTACCTCAACGTGGACCCGGGCACCATGAACCCGTTCCAGCACGGCGAGGTGTTCGTCACCGAGGACGGCGCCGAGACGGACCTGGACATCGGCCACTACGAGCGCTTCCTCGACGAGGACCTCGACGGCCTGGACAACGTGACCACCGGCCAGGTGTACTCCACCGTGATCGCCCGCGAGCGCCGCGGCGAGTACCTCGGGGACACCGTCCAGGTCATCCCGCACATCACCGACGAGATCTGCCGCCGGATGCGCCTGCCCGCGGAGCCCCGCGGCGACCGCCCCGCCCCGGACGTGATCATCACGGAGATCGGCGGCACCGTCGGCGACATCGAGTCGCAGCCCTTCCTCGAGGCCGCCCGCCAGGTCCGCCAGGACGTCGGCCGCGACGACGTCTTCTTCCTGCACGTCTCCCTCGTGCCGTACATCGGCCCCTCGCAGGAGCTCAAGACCAAGCCCACACAGCACTCCGTGGCCGCCCTGCGCTCGATCGGCATCCAGCCGGACGCGATCGTGCTGCGCTCGGACCGGGCCGTCCCCGACGATGTCCGCGGCAAGATCGCCCGCATGTGCGACGTCCCGCAGGACGCCGTCGTCAACTGCGCCGACGCCCCCTCCATCTACGACATCCCCCGCGTCATCCACGACCAGGGCCTCGACGCCCACGTGGTGCAGTCCCTGGACCTGAAGTTCAAGGACGTGGACTGGACCGCGTGGGATGCCCTCATGGACGCCGTGCACCACCCGGAGCACGAGCTCACGGTGGCGCTCGTGGGCAAGTACGTGGACCTGCCGGACGCCTACCTGTCCGTCACCGAGGCGCTGCGCGCCGGTGGCTTCGCCCACCGGGCCAAGGTGGGCATCCGCTGGGTGGCCGCGGACGAGTGCGCCACCCCCGAGGGCGCGGCGGTGGCGCTCGCGGACGTCGACGCCGTGTGTGTGCCCGGCGGCTTCGGCGTGCGCGGGCTCGAGGGCAAGCTCGGCGCGCTGCGGCACGCCCGCGAGCAGCGGATCCCGACGCTGGGTCTGTGCCTGGGCCTGCAGTCCATGGTCATCGAGTACGCCCGCAACGTCCTCGGCCTGGAGGACGCGGACTCCACCGAGTTCGACCCGGAGACCGCCTCGCCCGTGATCGCCACCATGGCCGAGCAGGAGCAGATCGTGGCCGGCGAGGGGGACCTCGGCGGCACCATGCGCCTGGGCGCCTTCCCCGCGACCCTGCGCCCGGGCTCCGTGGTGGCCGAGGCCTACGGCACCACCGAGGTGACCGAGCGCCACCGCCACCGCTACGAGGTGAACAACGCCTACCGCGACCGCCTCGAGGAGGCCGGTCTCGCGATCTGCGGCACCTCCCCGGACGGCGCCCTCGTGGAGTTCGTGGAGCTGCCCCGGGACGTGCACCCGTACTACGTGTCCACGCAGGCCCACCCGGAGTTCTCCTCCCGGCCGACCCGCCCGCACCCGCTGTTCGCCGGCCTCGTCGCCGCCGGCCTGGCCCGCCGCGCCGACGCGGCGGCCCGGCGCTGAGGGGCCGACGACCGGCCCGACACAGTGGTCACGACACGCCGTCGCCGCGCCCGGCACGCGGCGTGTCGTGACCACTCTGCGAGGGCGTCGCACCGATGACGACACGACGACGGCGGGCCGCCCCACCCGGGGCGACCCGCCGTCGTCGTGCACGCGGCACCGCGCCGCGAGCGAATGGGGCGACGTGTCGGAGGTGATCTGCGTCTACACCTCCGACAAGTCGCCCCGACCGCCCCTCACGAGGCTCAGCCCGCCGGCAGCTCCCGCTGCTCGGGGCCGTCGTAGGCCGAGAGCGGGCGGATCAGCGCGTTCGCGGCGCGCTGCTCCATGATGTGGGCGGTCCAGCCGGTGATGCGCGAGGCGATGAAGATCGGCGTGAACAGCTCGGTGTCGAAGCCCATGAGGTGATACGTCGGGCCGGCGGGGTAGTCGAGGTTCGGCTTGATCTGCTTGGCCTCGTCCATGGCCTGCTCCAGACCGTCGTACAGGCCGAGCATCTCCTCGCGGCCGTAGTGCTCGATCATCCGGTCCAGTGCGGCCTTCATGGTGGGCACGCGGGAGTCCCCGTTCTTGTAGACGCGGTGGCCGAAGCCCATGACCTTCTTCTTCTGGGCCAGGGCGTCCTCCATCCACGCCTTCGCTCGGGCGGCGGCGTCCTCACGGGACTCCTCCTTCCGGATGCCGATCTCGTCGAAGGTGTGCATCACGGCCTCGTTGGCGCCGCCGTGCAGCGGGCCCTTGAGCGCGCCGATCGCACCGGTCACGGCCGAGTGCAGGTCGGAGAGCGTCGAGGTGATCACGCGCGCGGTGAAGGTCGAGGCGTTGAACGAGTGCTCGGCGTACAGCACCATCGAGACGCGGAACGCGTCCACGACCTCCGGGGCGGCCTCCTCGCCGAACGTCATCCAGAGGAAGTTCTGCGAGTAGTCCAGGTCCTCGCGCGGCTCCACCACGTCCTGGCCGCGGCGGCGGCGCTGGTCGTAGGCGACGACGGCCGGGAACGCCGCGAACAGGGCCTGGGCCTTCTCCAGCTCGGCCTCGGGGGAGGAGTCCTCCGCCTTCGGGTGGTTCGCGCCGAGCACGGACACGGCGGTGCGGCCGACGTCCATGGGGTGGCAGTCGGTGGGCAGCAGGTCGATGGCCTGCTTCACCTTCGGGTCGAGGGCACGGTGGGCGCGCTCGAAGCGCTCGAACGCGGCCAGCTCCTCGTCCGTGGGCAGCTCGCCCGTCCAGAGCAGCAGCGCGACGGCCTCGAACGAAAGCTGCGCGGCCAGGTCCTGCACGGGGTAGCCGCGATACAGCAGGGAGTTCGTCTCCGGGTTGACCTTGGAGATCGCCGTGGTGTCCACGACGACGCCGGCCAGGCCCTTCTTGATCTCGGTCTCGGTCATGGTGTCCCTCCTCGGGGAGTGGGGCCCGCCCGCGCACGGGCGGGCCCGGTGACGGGTCAGAGGTCGGCGTGGTTGGCGCCGATGTCGAGCGTGGGCACGTCGAAGTTGAAGATGCCCGTGTCGAAGGCGTTGTAGCCCTCGTAGTCCACCAGCTCGTAGAGGCGGGCGCGGGTGAGCATCTGCTCCACCTGCGACTGCTGGGTGCCCTCCTCCTTGATGGCGTCGAGCACGCGCTCGGCGGCGCCCATCGCGGAGCGCAGCAGGGTGACCGGGTAGATCACCATCGCGACGCCGGCGTCGGCCAGCTGCTGGCGGGTGAACAGCTCGGACTTGCCGAACTCGGTCATGTTCGCCAGGACCGGGACCCCGAGGGGCTCCAGCTCGCGACACACGGTCTCGAACTCGCCGATGTCCTTCAGGGCCTCCGGGAAGATCGCGTCCGCACCGGCCTCCACGAGCGCCTTCATGCGGGCGATCGCGGCGTCCAGGCCTTCCACGGCCCGCAGGTCGGTGCGCGCCATGATGAGGAAGTTCGGGTCCCGGCGGGCGTCGACGGCGGCGGCGATGCGCTTGACCGCGGTGTCGAGGTCCACCATGTTCTTGCCGTCGAGGTGGCCGCACCGCTTGGGGTTGAACTGGTCCTCGATGTGGCAGCCGGCCAGGCCGGCGTTCTCGAACTCCTGCACCGTGCGGGCCACGTTCATCGGCTCGCCGAAGCCCGTGTCCGCGTCGATGAGGCACGGCAGGTCCGTGAGGCGGGCGATCTGCCCGCCGCGCACGGCCACCTCGGTGAGCGTGGTCAGCCCGACGTCGGGCAGGCCCAGCTCGTTCGCGAGCACGCCACCGGAGATGTACACCCCGGGGAAGCCCTTCTCCTGGATCAGCTTGGCGGTCAGCGGCGTGAACGCGCCCGGGAACTGCTGGGCGCCGCCCTGCTTCAGGGTCTGCCGCAGGTCGATCCGCTTCTGTTCGGCCGTCTTCGTCGAGTACAGCATCAGAACAGGCCCTTCGGGGCGGCGGCGAGGTCGGCCTCGGACAGGAACGCCGGGTCCGCCAGGATGTTCAGCTGGTCCAGCTCGCCGGGCTGCAGCTCGGCCACGCGCTCGGCGGCGGCCAGGAAGCGGTCCTGCTCCTCCTTCGAGACGATGCCCTCGGCCAGGGTGCGGAACTTCTGGATGTACTGCTCGCGGGCGAACGGCCGGGCGCCGAGCGGGTGGGCGTCGGCCACGGCGATCTCGTCGGTGATGACGGCGCCGTCCTTGAGGGTGATCTCCACCGCGCCGCCGAACGCCTTCTCCGCGAGGTCCAGCGAGTGGTACCGGCGGGTCCACTCCGGGTCCTCCACGGTGGTCACCTTGTGCCACAGGGCCACGGTGTCCTCGCGCTGGGCGCGCTCGGGGGCGTAGGAGTCCACGTGGTGCCAGGAGCCGTCCTGCAGGGCCACGGTGAAGATGTAGGGGATGGAGTGGTCGAGGGTCTCGCGCGAGGCCGTCGGATCGTACTTCTGCGGGTCGTTGGCGCCCGAGCCGATCACGTAGTGGGTGTGGTGCGAGGTCTTGATCAGCACCGACTCGACGTTCGCCGGGTCGGTGGCCTCCGGGTGCTCCCTGTGGAGCTTGCGGGCCAGGTCGATCCAGGCCTGGGCCTGGTACTCGGCCGAGTGCTCCTTGGTGTAGGTGTCCAGGATGCCGCGCTTGGGCTCGCCCTGCTCGGGCAGCGGCACCTCGTAGGAGGCGTCCGGGCCGTCCAGCAGCCAGGCGATCACGCCGTCCTCGCCCTCGTAGATCGGGACGGGGGAGGTCTGGCCGCGCATGGCGCGGTCCACGGCCTCGACGGCCATCTTGCCGGCGAACGCCGGGGCGTGGGCCTTCCACGTGGAGATCTCGCCCTTGCGGGACTGGCGGGTGGCGGTGGTGGTGTGCAGGCCCTGGCCGATGGCCTGGAAGATGGTCTCGGTGTCCAGGCCGAGCAGGGTGCCGATGCCGGCGGAGGCGGAGGGGCCGATGTGGGCCACGTGGTCGATCTTGTGGCCGTACAGGTTGATGGACTTCACGAGGTCCACCTGGATCTCGTAGCCGGTGGCGATGCCGCGGATCAGGTCCTTGCCGGAGCGGCCGGCGTGCTGGGCGACGGCGAGGATCGGCGGGATGTTGTCGCCCGGGTGGGAGTACTCGGCGGCCAGGAACGTGTCGTGGTAGTCCAGCTCGCGGACGGCCACGCCGTTGGCCCACGCGGCCCACTCGGGGGAGACCTTCTGCGCCACACCGAACACGGAGGCGCCCTCGCCGCCGGTGGAGACCGGGTGGGACAGGGCCTGGGCGCGGGCGGCGACGATCGGGCCGCGCTTCAGCGAGGCGACGGCGACGGAGGCGTTGTCGATGATCCGGTTGATGATCATCTCCTCGACCTCGGGCAGCACCTCGACGTCGTCGACGGCCACCTCGGCCAGCTTCCAGGCCAGCTGGTCCTTGCGCTCGAGGTTCTCCTCGGAGCGGTGGACGCGCACGTGATGGTTCTTCATGGTCGGTCTCCTTCGGTGGGGGTCAGCAGGGTCGGGGTCTCCTCGGCGCGGCCGCGCCGGGTCAGATGGTGGAAGGCGTGGTGCAGGTGGACCCGCGTGGTCGCCTCCGCGAGGTCCGCGGCGCCCGAGCCGACGGCGTCGGCGATGTCCGCGTGCTCCGCGGCGGAGGCCGCGAGGCGGGCCGGGTCGTCCGCGGCCAGGCGGCGCAGGCGCGCCAGGTGCAGGCGCAGGGTGCGCAGGGTGGAGACGAGGTAGGGGTTCGCGGCGGCCTCGTCCAGCCGGCTGTCCAGCTCGGCCGTCATCGCGTAGTAGTCCGCCGGGTCGGTCCCGCCGCGCAGGGCCACCTCGGCCTCCTGGAAACGGCCCGCGAGGACCGTGAACCGCTCGGCCGCCTCCGGGGTGGCCCGCTGCGCGGCCCGGCGCGCCAGGAGGGACTCGAGGGCGATGCGCAGGTCGAACAGCTGGTCCGCCTGTTCGAGGGACAGGTCGGCGACGACGATGCCCCGGCCCGGGGCCTGCTCGGCCAGGCCGTCGGCCACCAGGCGGGAGAGCGCCTCGCGCAGAGGGGTGCGCGAGATGCCCAGGCGCTCGGCCTGCTCCACCTCGCCCAGGCCCGCGCCCGGAGGGAGGGACCAGTCGAGGATCTCCGCCCTCAGGGCCTGGTACGCCCGCTCACTCGCTCGCATGCCGCCAGTGTATACACAACAGTCCCGCCGAGGGCAGGGGGTGTGTCCGATGCGCGTGCCGGGCGACGCCGCCCACGGGGAGTGCCGTCCGGCGTGCGGGGGCTGGGTGGTGCGTCCCCGGCGCGGGACTCGCGCGTGCCGCCACGCCTCACTGACGGGGCAAGAAATGTATACAGATTCCTTGCCCCCTGTGATCCACGGCACTACCCTGGGCGCATGGCGACCCACGATGCCCCCACCGAAGACCGCCCCTCCGGCGCGTACGCCGACGCCCACGCCCGGTCCCTCCGCGACCCCGAGGGGTTCTGGCTCGACGCGGCGCGCGCCATCGACTGGACCGTCGCGCCCACGCGCGCCCTCGACGACTCCGCCGCGCCCCTGTACCGCTGGTTCCCGGACGGCGAGCTGAACACCGCCTTCAACTGCCTGGACCGGCACGTCGAGGCGGGCCGCGGGGACGCCGTCGCGCTGATCCACGACTCCGCGATGACCGGCGAGGTCACCCGCTACACGTACGCCGAGCTCACGGACGCGGTGGCCCGCCTGGCCGGCGCCCTGGCCGCGCGCGGCGTCGGCAAGGGCGACCGCGTCCTCGTGTACCTGCCGATGATCCCGCAGGCCCACATCGCGATGCTGGCGTGCGCGCGGCTCGGCGCGGTGCACTCCGTGGTCTTCGGCGGCTTCGCCCCGCGCGAGCTCGCCTCCCGCATCGACGACGCCGCCCCCGACGTCGTGCTCACCTGCTCCGGCGGCATCGAGCCCAAGCGCCGGGTCGAATACCTGCCCGCCGTGGCCGAGGCGCTCGAGACCGCCGCGCACCCCGTGCGCACGGTGCTGGTCCACCACCGCGAGGGCTTCGAGACCGCGCTCGCGGACGCCGACGGGCGCGGGGGCGCGAGCTGGGAGGACTGGGGCGAGGCCGTCGCGGCCGCCGAGCCGGCCGACTGCGTCCCGGTGCGGGCCACCGACCCGCTGTACGTGCTCTACACCTCGGGCACCACGGGCAAGCCCAAGGGCGTCGTCCGGGACAACGGAGGCCACGCCGTCGCCCTGCGCTGGACCATGGAGCACATCTACGACGTCGGCCCGGGGCAGGCGATGTGCACCGCCTCGGACGTGGGCTGGGTCGTGGGGCACTCCTACATCGTCTACGGACCGCTGCTGGCCGGGGCCACCACGGTGATGTACGAGGGCAAGCCCGTGGGCACGCCCGACGCCGGCGCGTTCTGGCGGCTCATCGAGGACCACGGGGTCCGGTCCTTCTTCACGGCCCCCACGGCGCTGCGCGCGATCCGCCGCGCCGACCCCGAGGGCGAGCTGCTCCAGGCCCACGACCTGTCCTCCCTGCGGCACTTCTTCGCCGCGGGCGAGCGCCTGGACCCGGAGACGCAGCGGTGGATCGAGGGCCTGCTGGGCATGCCGGTGATCGACCACTGGTGGCAGACCGAGACCGGCTGGGCCATCGCGGCGAACCCGGTGGGCCTGGAACAGCTGCCGGTGAAGATCGGGTCGTCCTCGGTGCCCTCGCCGGGCGTGGACCTCGTGGTCCTGGACGGCCTGGGCGAGCCCGTGCCCGCCGGGACCGAGGGCAACATCGCCCTGCGGCTGCCGCTGCCCCCGGGCACCCTGCCCACCCTGTGGCGCGACGACCAGCGCTACATCGACTCCTACCTCAGCGCGTTCCCCGGCCATTACGCGACCGGTGACTCCGGCCTCGTGGACGAGGACGGCTACGTGTTCGTGCTCGGGCGCACCGACGACGTCATCAACGTCTCCGGGCACCGGCTGTCCACGGGCGTCCTCGAGGCCGCCCTGGCCGCGCACCCGGCGGTGGCCGAGTGCGCCGTGATCGGCGTCGCAGACCAGCTCAAGGGCCAGCGACCCTCGGGCTACGTGGTCCTCAAGTCCGGCGTCGAGACGCCCGAGGCCGGCTCGGAGGCCGAGGCCGCGCTCATGGACGAGCTGCGTCAGGCGGTGCGCCGCGAGGTGGGTCCGGTGGCGGACTTCCGCGACGTCGTCGTGGTGGACGCGCTGCCCAAGACCCGCTCGGGCAAGATCCTGCGCAAGACCATGCGGCAGATGGCCGACGGCGAGGAGTACGCGGTGCCCTCGACCATCGAGGACCCCGCCGTGCTCGAGGCCCTGGCCGGGGTGCTGCGCCCGGCCCGCTGAGCCCCGCTCACGTGCGGCCGGCCCAGCGGTACTCCTGCTCGGGCCGGCCGCGGCCGCCGTGCCGGGCCGAGCGCCGCACCCGGCGGATCCGCTCGAGGTGCTCGAGGTAGCGCCGGGCCGTCACGCGGGAGATGCCCAGGCGCTCGCCCACCTCGGCCGCGCTCAGGGCGGTCTCCGGGTCCGCCCCCAGCAGCTCCACCACCTCGCGCAGGGTGCCCTCGGTCAGCCCCTTGGGCAGGGCCTCGGCGCGCCGCTCGCGGGAGACGCGGAAGACGGCGTCCACCTGCTCCTGGCCGTCGAGGGCGCCGTCGCCGGCCAGCATCGCCGAGGCGGCGCGGAACCCGCCCAGTCGGTCCGCGAACTCGTCGAACCCGAACGGCTTCACGAGGTACTGCGTCACCCCGTACGCGACGGCCCGGCGCACCACCGGCAGGTCGGTGGCCGCGGTGAGCGCCAGCACCCCGCCGTGGAAGCCGGCCGCGCGCAGTTGGCGCAGGAAGTCCAGGCCGTGCCCGTCCGGCAGGTTCATGTCCAGCAGGACGACGTCGAACGGGAAGCGCCCGTTGGCGTGCAGGCCCGCCGCGGCGACCTGCCGCGCGGCCAGCAGGGAACCGGCCACCGCGGCCACCTCGAAGCCCGGCAGCCGGTCCAGGTGCGCCACGTAGGTCTCGGCCGTCAGCTGCTCGTCCTCGACGACGAGCACCCGGTACGGGCGGGCGGTCATATCTCCTCCTGGGGTCGGGGGGTGCGGGGCACCTCGACGGTGAACACGGTGCCCGAGTCGGTCGCGACGTCCGCGACCCCGCCGGCCTCCTCCGCGATCCGCCGCGTCAGCCACAGCCCCATGCCGCGTCCGGCGGCGCCGACGGGCTTCGTCGACCAGCCCCGGTCGAAGAGTCGGCCGCGGTCCGCGTCGGAGGGTCCGGGGCCGCCGTCGGCCACCTTGCACGAGCAGGCCCGCGGCGTCCGAGACCACCTCGACGTCGACCCACCGGTCTGCCGCGGACAGGTCGGGTGCGGCGGCCGCGTCGAGGGCGTTGTCCACCAGGTTGCCCAGCGCGGTCAGCAGGGCGGCGAGGACGTCGTCGGAGGCCTCCTCGTCCGCGGCGCGTCGGGACAGCACGGCGCGGGCCGCCTCCAACCGGCCCGACTCGACGAGGGCGAGGGCGGTGTGCAGCTGGTTGGCGTGCTCATGCGTCTGGGCGCGCAGCGCCGTGGTCAGGGTGTGGGCCACGGTGAGCTCGTCGCCGAGCCGCTGCAGGTCGGTGCGGTCGTGCAGGACGAGCACGCGCGATCCCGCCGGGGCGGTGGTCACGCCCTCGCGGGCGGCCGCGGCGAGGGCCGTCGGCGGGACCGACCCGCCGGGGTCGGAGCGGCCGGGCGCCCGCACGACACGCTCCTGCACCACGAGGACCCGACCGCCGACGGCGAGGCTCGCCTCACCGCCGACCGCGCCCGGCAGGGCCGCCGAGAGCTCGGTGGGCAGTCGAGGCTCGCCCGCGCCCTCCCAGCCGAGCAGGCGCGCGGCGGCGTCGTTGTGCAGGCGGACCCGCCCGTCCGGGGCGAGGACCACGACGCCGGCCTCGAGCGAGTCCATGGCCGTCTCCGCCAGCAGGAACTGCTCGGCGATCTGCTCGGGGCCGCGTCCGAGCGTCACCCGGTTCAGATACCGGCCCACGAGCCAGGCGACGAGCAGGCCGACGGCGGCCACGGCGGCCGAGCCGAGCAGGATGCCGGGGATCTGGGCCTGGGCCATGATGGCGACATCGGAGATCTGCACGCCCGTCGTGACCACGCCCAGGACGGTGCCGTCCTCCGGGTCCACGACCGGCGCGAGCGCGCGCACCGAACGGCCCGCCGCACCGGTGCTCGAGAGCTCCACGACGGTGTCCCCGGCGACGACGGCGTCCACCGGCCTCGGGTAGCGGACGCCGACCTGCTCGGGGCGCCAGCTCGCCAACCGCATCCCGTCCGGGTCCATCACGGTCAACCACGAGACCTGCGCCTCGGCGATCCAGCCGTCGATCCCGGCCTGCAGGGCGGGGGCGTCGCCGGCCCGCAGGGCCGAGACGAGCGCGGGGTCGCGCGCCACGAGGGTGGTGACGCCCTGCACATGGCGCTCCTCGACGCGCTGGGCCACCTCGCGGGCCTGGAGGTAGGCGCTCCACACGCTGAACAGGGCGATGGCCGCCACGAGCGCCACGTGGACCACGGCGATCCGCCGGGCGATCGACCACGGGTGGCGCATGCCTCTCCTCCCTCGGGCCGGCGACGCGCCGGTCCACCCCCACGATCCTGCAGTCCGTCGGCCGCCGTGACCACTATGACCGCAATCGTGACCGACACCACCCGGGGCCGCGAGAGTGGTCACATCCCTCCCGCGCCGCTGCGGACCGCTCGGCGGCGCCCCACCACCGCACAGAACGGAACGCCCGATGGCGCACACCCCACCGGCCGAGACCTCGGCCCCGCCGGCCCCGGCGACGAAGAAGGACCGCACCCACTGGCTGTACATCGCCGTGATCGCCTCGGTGGTGCTGGGCGCCGCCGTCGGCCTGCTCTTCCCCGAGTTCGGCAAGTCCCTCAAGCCGCTGGGCGACGGCTTCGTCTCCCTCATCAAGATGATGATCGGCCCGGTCATCTTCTGCACGATCGTCCTCGGCGTCGGCTCGATCGCCAAGGCCGCGACCGTCGGCCGCGTGGGCGGCATCGCCCTGGCCTACTTCATGACGATGTCCACGTTCGCGCTGGCCGTCGGCCTCGTCGTCGGCAACCTCATCCACCCCGGCGAGGGCCTCAAGCTGACGCCCTACGACCCGAACAAGCCCCAGGCCGCGGCGGACGGCACCGTCCAGTTCCTGCTGGACATCATCCCCGGCTCCCTGCCGGTGCTGCCCACCCTGTTCATCGCCCTGCTCGTGGGCTTCGCCCTGCAGCAGATGGGCCCGGCCGGCGCCCCGCTGCTGCGGGGTCTCACCCTGATCCAGGGCGTCGTGTTCCGCATCCTCATGATGGTGATGTGGGTCGCCCCGATCGGCGCGTTCGGTGCGATCGCCGCCGTCGTCGGCTCCACGGGCTGGTCCGCGATCGGCGCCATGGCGCTGCTCATGGGCGCCTTCTACCTGACCTGCATCGCCTTCATCGTGGTGGTGCTCGGCACCGTCCTGAAGGTCGTGACCGGCCTGAGCATCCTGTCCCTCATGAAGTACCTGGGCCGGGAGTACCTGCTCATCTTCGCCACCAGCTCCTCCGAGACCGCCCTGCCCCGCCTGATCGCCAAGATGGAGCACGCCGGCGTGGACAAGTCCGTCGTGGGCGTGACCGTGCCCACCGGCTACTCCTTCAACCTGGACGGCACCGCCATCTACCTGACCATGGCCGCGCTCTTCGTCTCCAACGCGATGGGCGCGGAGATGAACCTCGGCGAGCAGATCGGCCTGCTGGTATTCATGATCATCGCCTCGAAGGGCGCGGCCGGCGTCACCGGCGCGGGCATGGCCACGCTCGCCGCCGGCCTGCAGGCGCACCGACCCGAGCTGCTCGGCGGCATGGGCGTGATCGTGGGCATCGACAAGTTCATGTCCGAGGCCCGCGCCCTGACCAACTTCACCGGCAACGCCGTGGCCACGCTCCTCATCGGCCGCTGGGTGGGCGAGCTCGACGGCGAGCGTGCCCGGCGCGTCCTCAGTGGCGAGTTGAAGTTCGACGAGGCCACCGTGGCCGGCCACGACGGCGCCGCGCACGACCCGCAGCAGTCCCCGACGATCGCCGAGCAGGCCTACGAGGGCCACCCCGACTCCAGCCTGAACTTCACCATGGCCGCCGACGGCGACCGGAACCCCACCCGCTGACGGAGGCGGCGGGCCCGCGCGGCACGCCGCACCGTCGACCACCGGCGACGCCGGGGATGAGCCTGGACACCGGCCCGTCCCCGGCGTCGCCGTCGTCCCGGGAACGCCAGGCACTAGGGTGGGGGAAGATCCGGACACGCCGACGACGGCGGCCGCGGCGCGCCGCGGCCCGCGGCCGGGCGTGCAGACCACCGTGGAAGGAGCCGGCGCCGCCGTGACCTCGAGAGAACCGATCCCCGTGATGACCATCCACGGCGAGCCCGTGCTCGGGCCCACCGGCCGGCCCAAGCACGACTTCCCCGAGCCCGCGCCCCTGACCTCGCACGGCCCGGCGCGGATCATCTCGATGGTGAACCAGAAGGGCGGCGTCGGGAAGACGACCTCCACCATCAACCTGGGCGCCGCGCTCGCGGGCTACGGCCGCAGGGTGCTCATGGTGGACTTCGACCCGCAGGGCGCCCTCTCGGCCGGCCTGGGCGCGAACCCGCACGAGCTCGACACCACGGTGTACAACGTGCTCATGGAGCGGTCCGTGACCGCGAAGGACGCGATCCTGTCCACGGACTTCGAGAACATGGACCTGCTGCCGGCCAACATCGACCTGTCCGCGGCCGAGGTGCAGCTCGTCAACGAGGTGGCCCGCGAGCAGGTCCTCGAGCGCGCGCTGCGCCAGGTCCGCGACGACTACGACGTGGTCCTCATCGACTGCCAGCCCTCGCTGGGCCTGCTGACCGTCAACGCGCTGACCGCCTCGCACGGCGTGATCATCCCGCTGACCGCCGAGTTCTTCGCGCTGCGCGCGGTCGCCCTGCTCGTCGAGACGATCGAGAAGGTGCAGGACCGGCTCAACCCGGACCTGGAGATCGACGGCGTGCTGGCCACGATGTTCGACCAGCGGACCCTGCACTCCAAGGAGGTCGTGGGCTCGCTGGTGGCCGGCTTCGGGGACCGCGTGTTCGAGACCGTCATCAAGCGGTCCATCAAGTTCGCCGACGCCACGGTGGCGGCCACGCCCATCACCCTGTTCGCCGAGAACCACGACGGTGCCAAGGCCTACCGGCAGCTCGCCCGCGAGCTGATCTGCCGCGGCGGCGCGCCGTGACCGTCCGCTGAGCGCCGACGACGCCGGCCCGGTCCCGTCTCGGGACCGGGCCGGTTCGCTGCGCGCTCGCGGCGGGGGAGCGGTGGCCGGGAGACGCGACGCCGCTGATCTGCGAGAATGGAGCCGGGCGTGTCCGTCTCCGGGCCGTCCCTCACCCCCTGACCCGTCCGCCGCCGGCCCGACCGGCGCCGTTGACGCGCACCCGAAAGGACGCCCTCCCCATGAACTCCCGCAAGCCGCGAGGCTCCGGACGCACCCCCGCCGTCGGTCGACGGGGCGGCCCGTTCCAGGAGCGCGACTTCCAGCGACAGATCGGTGCCCGCCGCGGCGCCGCCGCCCCCCGTGAGGAGGCCCCCTTCGACGAGGACGCCGTGCCGCGCACCCGCGGTCGCCGCGGCCGCGGCGCCGGCGCCGCCCGGGCCAAGGCCGCCCACCTCGACCGCATCCACGACGAGTCGGGCGAGCGCCTGCAGAAGGTGCTGGCCGCGGCGGGTGTGGCGTCCCGGCGCGTGAGCGAGGACCTCATCGCCGAGGGCCGCGTGGAGGTGGACGGCGTCGTCGTCACCGAGCCCGGCGTGCGCGTGGACCCGGCCACGGCCGTGATCCGGGTGGACGGCATCTCCGTGCAGACGGACGTGACCAAGCAGTACTTCGTCTTCAACAAGCCCCGCGGCGTGATCTCCACGATGGTGGACCCGGAGGGCCGGCCCTCGATCGCCACCTACCTCAAGCCCGGGCAGGAGCACCTGTTCCACGTGGGCCGTCTGGACAACGAGACCGAGGGCCTGCTCATCCTCACCAACGACGGCGAGCTGGCCAACCGCCTCACCCACCCCAGCTACGAGGTCCCCAAGACCTACGTGGTGCAGACCCGCGGCCCGCTGGCCAAGGGCGTCTCGAACCGGCTGCGCGAGGGCGTGGAACTGGAGGACGGCGTGGCGCAGGTCGACTCGTTCAAGCTCGTCGACTCGACGCCGGGCCACGTGCTCGTCGAGGTCGTGCTGCACTCGGGCAAGAACCGCATCGTGCGTCGCATGTTCCAGGAGATCGGCCACCCGGTCGAGCGGCTCGTCCGCGTCAAGGTGGGCCCCATCCTGCTGGGCGACCAGAAGCAGGGCACCGTCCGCGCACTCAACGCGCAGGAGCTGGGCCACCTCAAGGCCCTGGTCGGCCTGTGAGCGCGCCCGCCGAGTCCGCCGCCAAGCTCGGTGACGGCCCGGCCGGGATCCCGCAGCCCGTGCTCGTCCGGGGGACCGGTCTGCTGGGCGCCTCGATCGGCATCGGGCTGAGCGCGGCCGGTGTGGACGTGCGCCTGCACGACCCCTCGCCCGCCGCCCTGGCCGTGGCCGCGGACATCCGCGCCGGACGCCCCGCCCGCCTGGACGCCGAGGGCGACGACCTCGACGTCGCCCCGGGACTCGTCGTCGTGGCCGCGCCGCCGGACGTGACCGCCGACGTCGTGGTCGACTCGCTGCGCCGCTGGCCCGCGGCCGTGGTGGTGGACATCGCCTCGGTGAAGGAGGCGGTCGCCGCGGGCGTGCGCGCTGCCGTCGACGACGGCCGCCTGGCCCCGCAGGACGCCGACCGGTACCTCGGGACGCACCCGATGGCCGGCTCCGAGCGGTCCGGTCCCGTGGCGGCCCGCGGCACCCTGTTCACGCAGGCGCCGTGGGTGCTGTGCCCGACGGACACGACGCACCCGGGCGCCCTCGCGGCCGGTCGGGCGCTCGCGCGGACGCTGCAGGCCACCCCGTACCGGATGGCGGCCCGCGCCCACGACGAGTCGGTCGCGCTGATCTCGCACCTGCCGCAGATCGCCGCCTCGCTCGTGGCCTCCCGCCTGCAGGACACCCCGGACCAGGCGCTCGCCCTGGCCGGCAACGGGCTGCGGGACACCACCCGGATCGCAGCGTCGGACCCGCAGCTGTGGGTGCAGATCCTCTCCGGCAACGCCGGGCGGATCGTGCCGGCGCTGCACGGGCTGCGGGCGGACCTGGACCGGCTGATCCGCACCCTGGAGGACCCCTCCGCCCCCGGGGCGCGGCTGGACATGGCGCAGCTGATCGCCGAGGGCAACGCCGGTCGGGCACGGGTGCCCGGCAAGCACGGGGCGCCGCCGCAGGCGTTCGCGGTGGTCACGGTGATCGTGGACGACGCCCCCGGGCAGATCGCGGCCCTCCTCGACGAGGTCGGCCGCACGGACGTGAACGTGGAGGACCTGCGGCTCGAGCACGCCTCGGGCCACCGGGTCGGCATGGTGGAGATCTCCGTGCTGCCCGGCCGCAGGGACGAACTCGTGGCGGCGCTGACCGCCGCCGGATGGAAGGTGGTCTGAGATGACCGAGCACACCCGCGACGACGTCGCACCCGCGCCGCTCGTGGTGGCGGTGGACGGCCCCTCGGGCTCGGGCAAGTCGTCCGTGTCCAAGGCCGTGGCCCGGCGTCTCGGCGCCGCGTACCTGGACACCGGCGCCATGTACCGCGCCGTGGCGTGGCACTGCCTGCACGAGGGCGTCGACCTGGCCGATGCGGAGGCCGTGGCGGCGGCCGCCGTCGCCATGGACCTGGACCAGTCCACCGACCCGGACGTCGAGGCCGTGCGGGTCGGCGGCACGGACGTCACCGAGGCGATCCGCGGCCCCGAGGTCACGGACACGGTCTCCACCGTCGCCGTGGTCATCCCGGTGCGCGAGGAGCTGCATCGTCGCCAGCGGGCGGCGATCGCCGCCGCGGGCCGGATGGTCGCCGAGGGCCGTGACATCACCACGGTGGTGGCCCCGGACGCCCACGCGCGCGTGCTGCTCACGGCCTCCGAGGCCGTGCGCACCGCCCGCCGCTCGGGCCAGCTGGCCGCGGCGGGGGAGACCGGCGTCGATGCCGGCACGCTGCACCGTCAGGTGGCCGGGCGCGACGCCCGCGACGCCACCGTGTCCACGTTCGACCGCCCCGCCGACGGGGTGGCGCTCGTGGACTCCACCGAGCTCGACTTCGAGCAGACCGTGGCGGCCGTCCTGGCCGCCGTCGAGGACCAGGCCGGCATTCCGGCCGTGAAGGGAGGCCGACGATGACCGAGAACCCCCAGCACCGCTCCGGTGAGGACGAGTTCGTCCCCGCCGGCGACGATCAGGTGGCCGAGCGGCTCGCCGCCATGACCGAGGAGGAGGCCGAGGCGCGCGCCGCGTCGCTGCGCGCCGGCCTCGAGGACTACGAGCTCGAGGAGGACGACGCCGCCCTCCTCGACGCGTGGCAGCTCGGGCCCGACGAGGACGTCGACGCGCCCGTGCCGCCCGTGCTGGCCATCGTGGGCCGGCCGAACGTCGGCAAGTCCACGCTCGTCAACCGCATCATCGGCCGCCGTGAGGCCGTGGTGGAGGACGTGCCCGGCGTGACGCGCGACCGCGTCTCCTACGACGCCGAGTGGAACGGCCGCGAGTTCACCGTGGTGGACACCGGCGGCTGGGAGCACGACGCCAAGGGCATCCACCGTCGCGTGGCCGAGCAGGCCGAGCTGGCCGTGGACGTGGCGGACGCCGTCGTGTTCGTGGTGGACGCCACCGTCGGCATGACGGCCACGGACGAGGCCGTGGTCTCGATGCTGCGTCGCAAGGACCGCCCGGTGATCGTGGCCGCCAACAAGGTGGACGACATGGTCCAGGAGGCCGACGCCGCCACCCTGTGGTCGCTCGGCTTCGGCTACCCGTACCCGGTGTCCGCGGTGCACGGCCGCGGCGTCGCGGACCTGTTGGACGCCGCGCTCGAGGCGCTGCCGGAGGAGTCCGCCCACGGCGGTCTCGTGCCGCGCGGCGGCCCGCGCCGGATCGCCCTCGTGGGCCGGCCGAACGTGGGCAAGTCCTCGCTGCTGAACAAGCTGGCCGGCTCGGACCGCGTGGTGGTGGACGACCTGGCCGGCACCACGCGCGACCCCGTGGACGAGCTCGTGGAGCTCGGCGGACGGCTGTGGCGCTTCGTGGACACCGCCGGCATCCGTCGACGGCAGCACATGGCCCACGGCGCCGACTACTACGCGTCGCTGCGTACGGCCTCCGCCCTGGACCGCGCGGAGGTGGCCGTGGTGCTGCTCGAGGCGCCGCAGGTGATCTCGGAGCAGGACGTGCGCATCCTCCAGATGGTGCTGGACTCCGGTCGCGCCCTCGTGATCGCGTTCAACAAGTGGGACCAGGTGGATGAGGATCGGCGGCTCCAGCTGGCCAAGGAGATCGAGCGGGACCTGGCGCACGTCGCGTGGGCGCCGCGCGTGAACATCTCCGCGAAGACCGGCTGGCACAAGGACCGTCTCGTCCCCGCGCTGGACCTCGCCCTGGACTCGTGGGACACCCGTATCCCCACGGGCAAGCTCAACGCGTTCCTCGGCGAGCTCGTGGCGGCCCACCCGCACCCGCTGCGCGGCGGCAAGCAGCCCCGCATCCTGTTCGCGACCCAGGTCTCGAGCCGGCCGCCCAAGTTCGTGCTGTTCACCACCGGGTTCCTGGACCCCGGTTACCGCCGGTTCATCGTGCGCCGCCTGCGCGAGACGTTCGGGTTCGAGGGCACGCCGCTCGAGATCGGGATGCGCGTGCGCGAGAAGCGCGGTCGCCGCCGCTGATCCGGCTCTGCCCCGACGACGTCCCTCGGCCACCCGCGCCGGGGGACGTCGTCGTCCCGGCCGGCTCCCACCGTTCGTCCACCTTCGTCTCGTAGCCTGAGGGCATGAGCCTCATCCGACGTCGCCCCGCCGCCCTGTCCCTGGCCACCCTGGCCGCGCTCGCGCTGGCCGCATCGGGCTGCGCCGTCGACGACGGCGAGACCCGGGCCGCGCTGCAGAGCGCGGAGGACCGGCTCGCCCAGGCCGAGGACCGGATCAGCGAGCTGGAGGCGGACGCCTCGGACCGTGTGGACCTGGGGCAGCTGCGTCAGGAGGCCGAGGGCGCCCTCGAGGAGGCGGACCAGCGCGCCGCCGAGGTCGTCGAGGGCCTGACGCGATCCTTGCCCTCCGGTTCGGACATCGTCGACGTCGAGGCCCTTCGGGAGGACGGGAAGGTGGTCATCGAGTACGGCCGGTCCCTGCTCGAGGCCGATCCCCAGGTTCTCGAGGACACGATGCGGGAGGCGGCGGACCGGGCGCGCGACGCCATCCCGGACCTGGAGGACGTCGAATTCCGCGTGGGAGACCGGACCTTCACGTTCTGAGCCTGCGACGGGGCTCCGTGAGGCCCCCGACACGCCCCTGCGACGCGCCCGGAACGGCGGATCGGAGCGGCTCAGCGTGTTACACTTCTCACGTGCGCGACTGCACCCTCAGTCATGAGAGGGTTCGTGCAGACCGCCAGGCCCACCGGTACGCCGGGGCCGCGGTCGCTGGGGGACTCTCGGTCGGGTGGCCCTCGGTCAAGGGATGAGGGGTTCACGTCTGTGAAGAGGACGTGGGCCCCTTGTTCACGTTTCGGGGGTGTCGCGCGGTTTGCCCCTGACAACGACGACCTGGCAGGCCCGCTTCCGATTCGCGCCCGGCGGTGCCGGTGGGGTATGCTCATCGGGTGCCGAAGCGCGGATGACCGCGATTCGCCACGGGCTATGGCGCAGCTTGGTAGCGCGCTTGACTGGGGGTCAAGGGGTTTACCCCGCTCTGATCGGCCCGAACAACTGAAAATCGATGCCACGGGATGTGGCGCAGCTTGGTAGCGCACCTGACTGGGGGTCAGGGGGTCGCAGGTTCAAATCCTGTCATCCCGACAGAAAAGCCCCGATGAGAAGCCATTTTCATCGGGGCTTCGTCATGTCTGACGACGGGTTTTTGTTGGTCCCCCTCTGGTCCCCTCGCCAAGGCATCGATGCCGCATCACAGACGTCGGAGGGCATATCTGGCTCTCTGGAAAACGCCGCCTGTGGATAAGGGGACCAAAAGGGGACCAGAGCCCCCGGTCGTGGCTTCCGGCTCCCCGTCACAGTGGCCTCGAGGCCTCACGCCGGCTCGGTCTGCTGGCCTTGGCGGATCGGGCGAGGAAGGCGTTGGCCTGCTCTGCGGCGGATGCGAGGTGGCGGTCGTCGGGGTGCAGGTATCCGCGTGTGGTCTCGACGGAGGCGTGGCCGAGGATGTCCTGGAGGACGTGCAGCGGGATGCCTGCGTCTGCCATCCAGGTGGCTCCGGTGTGCCGGAGGCCGTGCCGGGTGAGGTCGGGCAGGCCGAGATCGCTGACGATCTGGTCCCAGTTCGTGGCGTCCCGCACGGTCGCGGTCGTGAGAGCGCCGCCCTTCGGGCCGATCAGCAGCCGGTCCTCGGGCTCCTTGCCTTCCGCGAGCCGCTCGAGGATCGGGCGGAGCGGGTCGAGGATCGGGACGCGGCGTTCTCTCCGGCCTTTCGTCTGTTTCGTGATGAGCCCGCCTTTGCCGGGGTAGGTCTGCCGTGCGATCATCACGATGTTCTTGTCGAACCGGACGTCACCGGCCTGAAGGCCCGAGACCTCGGATGAGCGCGCTGCGAGGAGGGCGGCGAGCATGACGAAGTCGGAGTAGGACTGGTGAATGTTCCCGCAGGCTTCAGCGAGCGTCGTCAGCGTTGCCATGTCGGGGATCGCATGCGCGCGCGGGGAAGCATCCTCCGCAGGCTGGAGACGGAAGGCATTGCGGTTCAGGCTGCGCTTGGCACGGTTCTTCGCGGGGTTGATCGGGATGAGCCCGTCGCGCACCGCTTCATCGAGGACCCGCACGAGCGGGGCGATGGAGTTCTTGATCGTTGACGCCCCGTGCCGTTTCTCCCAGGCATCGATGGTGCGGTCGATGATCCCGGCGGTGATCTGCGCGACCGGCAGGTGCCCGAGGGCAGGTAGCACCCGGAGCTTGAGACCGTACCCGTAGGTCTCCCCGGTGGAGGTGGGGTCGAGGCCGCGCGCCCATCGGTCGCCGATCGTGGTGACGAACTCGGTGAGCGTCATGGACACGTCCATGCCCTTGGCCGATGACTGCCGCAGCGAGTCGAAGAACTCGTGCGCCGCAGCCTCGTCATCGACGATCTCGGAGCGGATGATGCGGCGTTTGCTGATCGGGTCCGTCCAGCGGGCACGGGCGCGGATGCCGTAGGAGCGACGTTCCAGGTCGGTGGAGATCTTCACGCCGACCGGAGGCACCGGCTTTGGCTGCGCGTGCGGGAGCGGCTCACCCTTCCGGGGCATGGCTGTCCTCCAGCCCAGCCAGCCAGGCGTCGACCGCGTCGATGCGGTACCGGGCGATCCCGCCCAGCCGCAGGAACGGCGGCCCCTGACCAGCCGAACGCCACCTCGACAAAGTCGACTCGGACACCTTGAGATAGGCGGCGATCTCCCGACTGTCCATTAGAGGCGAGACCACGATCGTGCCGCCGGTATCGCTCATGCGACTTCTCCGGTGTTCGGGTCGAGTCCGGCATAGAAGTCGTCCTCGGCCTGGCGGCGCGCGGCGACATCGTCGAGGACGAACTGCACGAAGTCCTGATCCCGGTGAGCGATGATCGTGTCCTCGACCGGGCCTGCCGGGTCCTCGCCGGGCCAGGTGGTCTGCCGGGTCGGGCGGTCTCGGTCGAGACGGGTTCCGGAAGCGGCGACCCAGTCGCGGAGCCGCTGGCGGGCGTCGGCGAAGTCGCGATGCCAGCCCAGCGGCGCGGAGCCGTTCTGCTCCGGGTCGTAGGCGGACAGCCAATGCAGGTGCAGAGCGCTCAGCTCCCACAACAGCTCCGGGTGGCGGTGCCAGAACGGCGGAACTACCGAAGCAGGCAGCCCGTAGGTGCGGCGGAGCCAGTCGACCCAGCGGTTCAGCTCCAGCCACTCGGCCTCCGCTTCCTCGCTGGTCAGGAGGTTCCAGTTGATCGGGTGCGGAGGCTCCGGGATCAGCGGCCCGTCGAACTCCGCGGCCTCCCCGTCCAGGTCCGGTTCGTCGGTCTCGGGGGCGGTGTCGTTCTGGTTCATCACGGTCACCGCCGTTCAGAGCCCGAGCGCCGGTGCGGCGCCGCGTGATTCGCGGCGGGCGCCGACATCGGCGGTCTGCCCCGCGGTCTCCTGCGTGACGGCGGGCTGGCGGCGGGTGCGGTCGACCTCGTAGCTCGTGCGGGCGAGGTCGTGGCCGAGCTTCTTCGCGACGAACTCCTCGGACTTGACCACCTCGCCTTCCGGCGTGGCGCGGTCGTACTCGCGGGTGTAGCCCTCGGCGACGAACTTGTCTCCCTTGGCGAGCCGGTCGTGGGCGCGCTCGGCGGTCTTCTTGAACGCCACGAGGTCGTGGAAGGTCGTCTCGGTCTGCGTGAACGACCCGTCCGGCTCCTTGCGATAGTGCTCCTGCCCGATCTTGGCGTAGAACCGGGCATCGCCCCGCTCCGTGTAGGTGAGCTGCGGGTCGGAGGCGATGAACCCCGAGACGGATTCCTGCGTGTGGAGAGCCATTGGACTGCCCCTCTTTCTGACATCGGCGGCGACCCCACGGTGGGGCCGCTCTGTCAGGCAGGTGCGCCCGGCGGCTCCTCCGAGCGGTGCTGCAGCGTCGCCTCGATGTCGGCCCGGTCGTCGCGCAGCTGTTTCGCGTCGGGCCGGTCGGTCCAGGTCCGCAATCGGGTGACGATGGGTGGTGCGGAGCGCAGCAGCACCAGTGCAGTCCCGAACGGGAGGGTGCGGATCGTGTCGGGCGGCATGATCGGCACGCGGCGGATGGAGCGCTGTGCGGAGCGGGAGCCGTGGTCTCCGACCGTGGTGGAGTCGGTCACTTCGTCGCGCTCGCCGATGAGCGTGGTCAGGTCGTGCAGGTCCTTGGAGTTCGACGCTCCGCCGAGGACGATCTTGACGATAGCGGCGTCCCAGATCGCGCCGGCCGCGTTCTCCGACCACTTCTCCCGCGCCTGCGCGAGGCTTTGGAGTACGGGCATGGTCGTGATCCCGGTTCCGCCGCCCTCTGCCATGAGCGTCGGCAGCGAGGGCAAGGGTGCGAGGTTGCCGACCTCATCGAGTGCGAGCAGCAGTGGCGGGTCGAGGCGGGCGCCGGGGCTCGTGGCGGCGAGGCGGCGGGCGGCTTCCACGACGTCTTCCACGAACGCCGCCACCAACGCAGCGGAGTTGTTGGCGCCGGCTCCGGTGGCGAGCAGATAGAGGGTTCCTCGGTCGCGGAGGAACGCTTCGGGGTCGAAGTCCTCGTCCTCGCGCGGCGAGACGGCGTCGAGCACGCGCGGGTCTGCCAGCGCGGCGAGGGCGAGGGAGACGCCTTGCCAGATGGAGTCGCGCGTGCGGGGGTCGGAGTCGATCATCGCCTGCAACGAGTCCGCCCACCCAGTCGCCGCTCGCGGGTTCGCGGTGAGGATCGCCACTGCGTCCGCGGCGGCGGAGGGGTCGAGGGTCCAACGGAACAGCTCCGAGGGCGGCCGGTGATCGAGGGCGGCGGCATGGAGGAGCGCCTGGAGCGCGGTCCTCGTCTTGCCCTCCCAGAACCCGCCTCCCTCGACCCCGCCGGCCGAGAGACCGGTGCCGGCGGCAAGGCCGGTCGCGCGGATCATCGCCGTCAAAGGGTCCTCACACCCGCGGATGGGTGACCACCTGAGCCCGGCGGGTAGGCCTTCGGCGAGGTGCTGGGGGTCGAACACCGCGACAGGGCCGATCTTCTGCCGGGCGCGGAGCGTCGCGGTCAGGTTGTCCGGCCGCGTCGATGTGGTGACGACCGCGCCAGGGGCGTCCAAGATGGCGTTGATGACGATGTGGGCGCCCTTCCCGGAGCGGGGCGGGCCGATCAGCAGGATGCTGTCTTCGACGGACGCCCAGACGCTCGTGCCATGTGAGGCGCCGATCCGGTAGCCGACATCCTTCGGCTGCGGCTGGTGGAGCGAGGGCCGCAGGTGACCGGCCCGGCGCAGCAGCGCCGCCTCCGAGGCGGCCTTAGCGACCTCGTTGCGGGTGGCGATCCCGGCGATGCGGTACGGGTCGGTATTCACTTGACGGCCGTGCTCGCGGAAGAACCGCCACGTCCACCAGCCGGCCACTCCGGCGCCGAGGACCAGCAGACCGGCGGTGATCCAGTACGCCACGGCGCTCAGGCCCGGTGCGCCGAGCGCGGTCGCTGGGTCACCGGGGCCCAGCAGCACGCCCAGTCCGGCTTCGACTCCGCCAGTGGGCTGGTTGACGCCGGTGATCCAGGCGGCGACGGACCCGGCGCCGCGGAGGATGGCGGCGAGGACCGCCGTGCCGATGAGGATGCCGATGCCGAGGTTGCTCAGCTCGTCCCCGAGCGCTCCCGTGGGCCGGGGCGTGCTCATTCGGGGTGGCCGATCGTGAGGGTGCCGGAGACGCGGCCGAGCAGGATGACCTCGCGGGTCGGGGTCCCGGCGAGCTGGTGGGCTTCGACGAGGCCGCGCATGGTGCCGTCCGGGGCGGCATCGCCGTGGGCGATGACGACGGCGATCGCGACGTCCTCGCCGGGAACGAACCCTTCCCCGTGCAGCGCGACGAGTTCCGCCGCCGGTCGGCGGGCCGGTTCTTCCGATGCCGGCTCTGGATCGGGTTCGGTGCGGCGGCGCCTGCTCGGGGTGATGATGTCGGTGAACACGGTTCCGTCCGCTTCGCGCACCTCGACCCGCACCGGGGAGCGGCGCAGGTCGGTGAGCTGGTCGAGGACGCGGGCGAAGTCCTCCCGCCGCCACGGCGGCGCGAACGGCTCCGGCTCGAACGGCGCCCCGTCGACAGTGACGGTCATGCGGCCGTCCTCGGCGATGGTGATGGCGACGAGCGGGAGCACGACCGGCACGGGCTCGGCACTCCCGCTTCGGGATGCGGGTTCGCCCCAGGATCGCTTGTAGCGGGGCCGGAGCATCAGGAATCCTGCCGATCGTTCGGGATTCCTGAAGGCACGTCGAGATTCCCGAACTCGTGCGCATCTGTCCCAACCGCCGTGAGTTCGTTCGCGGTGTAAGTCGGTCGCAGTCTCATATCCATCAGGTACGCGGGCGAGTACGGCCAGTGCTCCGCGGCTGACGAACGTTCAGGATTAGTGCGAGGAGTTCACGATTCGTGAAGGAATCGCAGGAATGGTGAACGCTCGGCTCGGGCTGGACTATCCGACGTTGAGGGCGGCGAGTTGCTGCGGGGAGCCGGTCACCACGAGCCGCAGGTCCGAGTGCTGCTCCTCGATGCGCCAGTCGACGAAGGAGCAGCAGGAGCTTTCGGCCTCGACCAGCCCGCGAAGGCGGGCGATGGAGTCCTCGACCTTGGCGTAGTGGATGGTCAGCCGCGTGTCGGTGCGTTCCGTTTCGAGTGCGTAGTCCTCGTCGAATGCTCGCCACTTCTCGATCTGCGCCTTGCCGGCGGTGGGGGTCAGCGTGCAGGCGATGGGCAGGCCGTTGAGCGGGCCGATGTGGGTCACGGGGTGACCTCCTCGTGGTCGTCGTGGTCGAGGTCTTCGAGCACCTCGAAGGGGGATTCGATGTCGCCGCGCCAAGCCTCGATACCCTCACGGATCGCCAGGCCCGCCACCACGAGCGCGGCGATGGAGTCGGCCCACGCCCACCCGAACAGGCCGTTGAGGACGAGCCCGATGAGGACGGTGCCGGAGAGGTAGATGCACAGCAGAAGCTGCTTCGCATCGGCCTGCACGCTCTTGGAGCGCAGCTCCCGGCCGGTGCGAAACTCGAACCAGGCCAGGACGGGCATCACGATCAGGCTGGCGATCGCGATCCCGATACCGACCGGACTGTGATCCGGGTCGCGGACGCCGGTGAGGGCGAGGATCGCATCGACGGCGACGTACACGGCCAGGGCGAAGAACGCGCCCCCGATCACCCGGACGGTGGCCTTCTCCCACCGTTCGGGGTCTCTGCGAGTGAACTGCCAGGCGATCGCGGCGGCAGAGGCGACCTCGATCACCGAGTCCAGACCGAACCCGATCAGCGCCGCAGACGACGCAACCGCGCCGGCCGAGAGCGCAATGACAGCCTCGATGACGTTCCAGGTGATCGTGAAGAAGACGATGAACCGCACCCGCCGGTGCAGCTGGGCGCGGCGCTCGTCGGTCAGGGCCGGCGCGCTCATCATGCGGTGGCCTCGGTGTCGCAGCAGCCGGGCACGCTGCAGGCCGGGTCCAGGCACGGCGCGCTCTCGTCGACGGCGAGCGTCACATCCACCAGCGCGACGAGCGCCGCCGTCAGGTGTGGGTCGGCGATCTCGTACCGAGTCTGCCGACCCTCGGGCTCGGCAACCACGATCCCGCAACCACGCAGACACGACAGGTGGTTCGACACGTTTGTACGGGTCAGGTCCAGGTCGCGGGCGAGCTTCGCCGGATACCCCGGCTGCTCCAGCAGCGACAGCAGGATGCGCGAGCGGGTCGGGTCGGCCATCGCCCGGCCGAGCCGGTTCATCACGTCCACCCGAGAAGCAAGAGTCAGCACACACTGGCTATACAGCGATCAGTGACCTATTGGAAGGCTGGAAGGATAAGACTCATGCGGACGGCGGTCGAGTGGATGGAGCGGTGGCAGGTGCCCCTCTACCTCGCCGCGTTCGTCCTCGGCGCGGGCATCGGGCTGCTGATCCCGGCGATTGCGCACCCGGCGGAGTTGGCGATCAACCCCGTGCTCGGGCTGTTGCTCTACGCGACCTTCCTCGGGGTGCCGTTCGCGAAGATCGGGCAGGCGTTCCGCGACTGGCGCTTCCTCGTCACCGTCTTGACGGTGAACTTCGTCGCCGTCCCGATCGTCGTCTACGTCCTTTCGCGGATCGTCGCCCACGATCAGGTGCTCCTGATCGGCGTGTTGTTCGTCCTCCTCACGCCATGCGTGGACTACGTCATCGTGTTCACCGGCATCGCCGGTGGAGCCAAGGATCGGCTGCTCGCGGCCGCACCACTGCTGATGCTCGCGCAGATGCTCCTGCTGCCGCTCTACCTCTGGCTGTTCGTCGGAGCCGAGTTCGTCGCCACGGTCGACTTCGCCCCGTTCATCGAGGCGTTCCTGCTGCTTATCGCGCTGCCTCTCGTTGCCGCGGGGTTCACCCAGCTTGCCGCCGCCGGCACCCGCTGGGGCGTAGCGATCCAGGGCACCGTGCTGGGGGCGATGGTGCCGCTCATGATGCTCAGCCTCGCTGTCGTGGTGGCCTCCCAGATCGCCGGCGTCGGACGACAGCTCGGCGCGCTCCTGCTCGCCATCCCCGTCTACATCCTGTTCGCCGCGGTCATGGTCCCGATCGGTGCCGCCGCCGGGAAGGTTGCCCGGATCGACGTCCCCGGTCGCCGCGCGATCGTGTTCAGCGGCGCGACCCGCAACTCCCTCGTCGTCCTCCCGCTCGTCCTCGCCCTACCCGCCGCGTTCGACCTTGCTCCGCTCGTCGTTGTCACACAGACCCTCGTCGAGCTCATCGTCATGGTCGTGTTCGTGCGGCTCATCCCGCGACTGCTCCCCGACGACATCGACACCGCGAACTCACGACCTCAGATACTCTGAAATGGCCCCTCGGCCCGTGGGTTCCCGCCTCAACTGCCTTCAGGATTCGTGATCTTACGTGGGTTCGCTGGTCATGCGGCCGGTGGTGTCGAACGCGGCGAGCTCGGCGGGATGGAGCTGATGCTGCACGACGAAGGAGCGGTCCTTGATCCGCCAGAGCCCCTGACCGGTCCCCAGGCCGGGGAGCAGCTTCTGCTCGGTGCCGGTGAGCCCGAGCGCGAGGGCGGTGGAGCCGAGCTGGTCCGGCTCCTGCCGGTACACGATCCGGGTCTCCGCATTCGCCAGCAGCGACGAGGCGAGGGCGCGCATCGCGGTCCCGGCATCGCCGACGTTGTCGAGGTCGGAGAGCTTGTGGAAGATGAGCATGTTCGCGATTCCGAAGTGCCGCGCCAGCCTCCACTGGGCGTCCATGCGGCGAAGCAGCGCCGGGTACTGCATGAGCCGCCACGCCTCGTCGTAGACCACCCATCGCTGCCCGCCCGCCGGGTCGGACAGAGCGGACTCCATCCATGCGGACGAGCAGGTCATCAGCACCGAGATCAGCGTGCTGTTCTCCGCGACCCGCGATAGGTCGAGCGACACCATCGGCAGCGACGGGTCGAACCTGACCGTGGAGGGGCCGTCGAACAGGCCTTGGAGGTCTCCGGCGACAAGCCGACGGAGCGCGTGGCCGACGAGACGACCGTCTTCCGCGAGCCGACCGTCCTCATCGTCCCCCGTGTTGGGGGTGAGGATGCGGTCGACGACCATCGGCAGGATCGGCACCTCGGCGCTGCGGACGGCGTCTCGGAGGGCGAGGTCGATGGCGGTGTGCTCCAACGGCGACAGCGCCCGGTCCAGCACGGTCTCTGCGAGGGCGCCGATGAGGTCGCGGCGGCGGGAGGCGACCTGCATCGCCCACTCCGTATCCGACACGGCAGATGGCCGGTGGCCCTCATCGAGCGGGTTCAGACGATTGCGAAGGCCGTGGCCGAGGATGATCGCCCGTCCGCCGACCGCCTCCGCGACAGCCGTGTGTTCGCCCTTAGGGTCGCCGGGGACGTAGACCCTGCGTCCGAACGGCAGGCTGCGCGTGTACAGCGACTTCGCCAGGGAAGACTTGCCGGAGCCGACGATCCCGGCGAGCACGACGTTCGGCGCCGTGATGAGGCCGCGCTGATAGAGCACCCAGGGGTCGTAGACGAACGATCCGCCGCTGTAGAGGTCCTGGCCGACGAAGACGCCCTGGCTGCCGAGGCCGGCCTCGGCCAGGAAGGGGTACTGGCCGGCGAGCGTCGCGGAGGTGTCTTGGTGCTTGGGGAGCCGGAACCGGCCCGGCGTCCGCAACGCCGCGGGCCCCGCCTCGCCGGAGGCGGGCAGGTAGCTCGTGTTGCGGCGTTCAGCCTGCTCCGCCTCCCACTTCGCCCGAGCTTGTGCCTTGCGATGCTGGCGGGCATCGGTCTCGACCTTCGCCGCCGCCTGCCGGCGGGCCTTGCGTGCCCGGCGCCGCTCGCCTTCGGGACCGACGAGCACGGCGGTGTGCAGGCGGCTGTCGTCCTGCCCGGTCACAGCGCCAGCCCCCGTCCGTGTGCGGAGGCGGCGCCGGGGCGGCGGGTGAACCAGTCGGCCCCGTCTCGCCCCCGGCTGACCGCGGGGCCGACTGCACGCGTGGACTTGTGCGCGGCGCGTTCCGCTTCCCGCCTCGACTCCGATGCGGGTGCGGAGGCCGGGGTGTCGATGCCGAGGAGCGCCGGGTCGGGCACGGTGTCGTGCTTGCGCAGCAGCGAGACGTGCCCGAGGAAGGGGTTGTAGGTGAGCGTGTAGACGTCGTGGGTGGCCACCTTGTCGAGCACACCTGCCGGGGGCTCGTCGTAGACGTATCCGTTCTCGAGCGCGGCCTGGGTGGTCTCCGCTCCGTAGTCGTGCCCGGCCAGGTGCTCGATCGCTGCATCCGTCCCGTCGCGGTCGATCAGCTCCAGCACCTCATCGGCCTCGGCGCCTTCCAGGAACACGACGCTGACCCACCGCCTCGCCGGGCCGTCCTCGACGGCAGGTGCGGGGTGCCAGGCGATGCGACCGGAGTGCTGGGAGGCGGCGTCCAGCCGCCACTCCACGGTGTCCAGCAGGGTGCCGGCCTGGTGCAGCTCATCGGCAGCTGCGAGGGCCGAGGTTGCGCCGGCGGCCTGGTTCCCGGCGTCGTCGTGCGCCCTGGCGCGGGCGCTGATGTGGGCGGCTGCGAGCTGGTCGAGCACTTGCCGCAGCGACCTGACGCCGGCGAGCAGATCTCCGATCACCGGGTGGGTGTCGGCGGGGCTCTCGAACGTGCGGGTCGCGTGGGCCAGGCCCCGCAGCGCGGCGGACGCCTCAGCGGCGTCCGCGAGCGGGTCATCGAAGGTCGGCATGATCGGGGCTCCTCACAGGAAGGCGTGACGGTTGGTGAGCAGGTGCGCCGGGTCAGACCGGCCGGCACAACGGCAGCGCGGCAGCGGTGAATGCCTGCGCCTGCTGACCGACGAGCCGCCTGGTCTCGCAGGACGCTTGGATCGCCGCCTGCTCGACCGCGGCCACCGCCGCGTCGAGCTCGTCCACGGTCGGCGCAGAGACGGAGACGAGGCCGGAGACGCGCAGGACGCCGTGCCCGGCAGTCAGGTCCGCCTCCTGCTGGAGCACGTCGTCCAGCTCGGCGCTGCTGGCCGCGTCGTCGATCTGCCCGATCTTGCGCCGCTGGGCGGCATCGGAGATGAGCTCGGTCTTCTTCTTCCGCAGGTCCCGCGCGGCCTGGTCGGCGCGCACCGGGGTGTAGTGCAGGGCGAGGGTGCGCAGGATGCCGTTGGACAGCACGAGCGGCGCGAGGAAGCCGGGATACACCTGCGAGCGAGGCCACTCGGTGATCCACAGCACCGCATGGTGCGCGGAGTCCGACCGCAGCCGGTCCCAGGTCTCGGTAACCGCGACCGGACCTGCGGTCGCCAGGTCACGGCCCAGGTCCCCGTGGCGCTCCAGCGCCGGGGCGGCGGCGGGGTCGTAAGCCGAGCGCAGGACGACGGCGACCTCGCCCGGCGTCAGCCACCCGGTGCTACTGAGCTCCGCGGCGCGCAACGCCGTCGTCAGCGTGCTCATCTCCTGCCGCAGCACCGCAGCCGCGCCGCGTATCCCGCCACCGCTCGTTCTGATCTGCCGGGCGGCGGCCTTCATGTCGAGCGCGAGCGAGATGGTCGTCGCGTGGCGCTCTCCGGCGGGGCCGGCACGCTCGATGAGCTCGGCGTACGTGGTCGCGGCCCAGGAGCCGTCGTCGGTGCCGTGCGTGCGCCACCACTCCGCCAGCCCCGTCCCGGAATCCGGCAGAGTGCGCTCGGACACCTGGATGCGGGCGATCCGCCCGGACCTGCAGGCGGCGGCCAGTACGCGGCCCCAGCCGGAGACGCGACGCTGCTGCTCACCCGGATCAAGGAGCACGAACGCGGGGTGGGAGACGCCGAGGATCGCGGTGAGGGTCTGCGCGTGCGGGTCGTGGACCATCGCCGCGCCGGTCTCGGGGTCTTCCCACTCCCGCAGCGGTGCCGCATCCCCGGGCAGGGCGAGGGTCCCGGCGGGGCGGGGCTTGATGACGCGGCGCCGGTAGATGAGCTGCCCGAGATAGGTCCGGGCGGCCCAGCGGGCGAGGATCGGCACCCACTCGATCACCTTCCGGCCCCCGGCAGGGATCACCGCGAGCAGGGCGCAGGTCCCCCAGACGGGTGCGGTCCAGGCCAAGCCCATCCCGTCGGCGGTGTAGAGGGAGAAGACGACCGTGAGCACCGCGATACCGAGGACGATGAGCTGCGGCAGGGACAGACCGAGCATGATGCCGCGCCTGGCGAGCCGCGAGAACTGCACCGGCGCCAGCGGGTAGTCGCTAGGCGAGTTCGTGACCATCGGTTACTCCTTCCCGGCCGGTGCGGACGACGGCGGAGGCGGCGGGTCCTGCCGGCGCTGGCGCGCGGGCGAAGACTCTCCAGGCCCGGGAGAGGGCGGCGTGGCCGGAGGCGGTGTCGACGGTGCGGGACGCGGCGGGGCGCCCTGCGACGGCGGCGGGGATGCCTGCTCGGCCGCCGCGCCGGCCTGACTGTCCGCCGCGCCGCCCGCCGCTCTGCCTGCCTTCGGACCGGCGGTCGCTGCGGCCTTGACCACGGCGGCTCCGACGACCACCGCGGCACCGACCGGCCCCGCGGCCGCACCGGCACCAGCCGCGCCAGCGCCGGCAGCTCCGGCGCCCGCTCCAGCTCCAGCTCCAGCTCCAGCCCCTGCTCCTGCTCCGGCTGATGCGGCGGCGCCGGTGCCCGCCGTGCCGGCTCCCGCGCTGGCCGGGGCCGCAGCCGACGCACCGGGAGGAGGTGGGGGCGGTGTCGAGCCTCCGCCCGCGCCGCCTCCACCACTCGGCGGCTTGCTGCCCGGGTCGGTGCCGCCGTCGAGGACCTTCTTGGCCGTGTCGGCCTGCGGGGCGGACGGCACCGGCACGGGCCGGTTCAGCGCGGACTTCGCCTCCTGCTCGGACGACATCGCGTGGTACATGTCGAAGCCCACGAACGACAGGAACTTGTAGGTGATGTACGGGGCGAACGCGGCGATGAACATCAGCACGACGCCCGCGATCGGGTCGGAGATGGAGGCCAGGTCGGCCTCGATCGGGGCCGAGACCTGCCCGATCGCGACGAGGAAGATCACGACGAGGACGAGCTTGGAGAAGATCAGGGCGATCACGAACGCCGCCCACTTGGCGAACCAGCCCTTCGTCGCATCCCACGTCGCCCCGGCCAGGGCGACCGGGCCGAACACGACCGCCACCAGCAGCAGCGCCTTGCGGATCAGCAGGGAGAACCACACAATCGCCGCCGCCGATATGGCTAGGCCGGCGAAGAAGATCGTGAGGATCGCCCCGACGCCAGGGCCGCCGATGTTGATGGCGCCGAGGGCGACGGCGAGGAGCCCGATCTGGGTCCCCATCCCTTCCATCGTGTTCCCGGTGGCCTGCACGATCCCGACCGCGAGCTGATCGGTCACCTCCAACAGCAGCGCCGTCAGCGTGATGACGAGAAACGAGCCGAGGACGGACTTGGCGAGGCCGAGCGCGGCACGGGACAAGGCGGTCGGGTCGCGGTGGACCAGGCCGGTGATGAGCTGGAGGCAGAAGAAGATCAGCATCACGAACACGGCGACGCCGAAGAGGACGTTGTAGACGCCGACGTACTCGGCGCTCGTGACGTCGACGAGGGTCGTGGTGTCGAACACCCACCACACGGCCTCGAACAGCCACGCCGCCGCCCCCGCCATCGCCTGAGCCAGCCAGTCGAACGGGGCCGCGATCAGGGAGGCGGTGCCCTCGCCCACGGCGTCACAGACGGAGGAGATGACCGGGACGTCGCAGACGCTCACCGCGCCCACCCCCGCCGTCGGAAGTCATGTCGGGTCGTCATTAGACGGCCTGCCCGACGCCCCAGAAGAAGTTCACCAGCGTCACCGCCGCGCCGCAGATGATCGCCGCCCCGCAGCTCACGAGGACGCCGACCTTGCCGCGGCTGGCGAGGTGGGGGTTGCTGCTGTTCGATCCGAGACCCCAGACGATCGCGGAGACGATCAGGGCGAGGACGGAGAGGATCAGGCCCACCGTCATGACGGCGCCGACGATGATGCGCAGCTGCTCGATGCCCGGAAGGCCCGAGCTGTTGGGGTCGATGTCGATCACGGTTGTGCTCCCTTGACTGGTCGAGACGGGGTTCTCGACGGTCAGGTGCGCACTCGCTCCCAGCCGCACAGGCAAGGACGGTCAGAGCCGGGTGCCGACGTCCAGCAGGAAGTTGAGCCAGGCAACGCCGGCACCGGATAGCGCGGCGGCGCCGACCGCGACAAGCAGGCCGGTGCGGGCCTTGGTCGCTGCCTGGTAGTTGCCGGAGGCTCCGCTGATCGCCCAGATGATGGCGCAGACGATGAGCATGAGCACCGCGGTGACGAGCACGAACATCAGCAGCGCGCCGACGATGGAGCGCAGGTCTGCGGCGCCGCCCACGCCGCCGAAGTCGGGGAACACGTCCATCACGCGCCCCCGGCAGTGCACAGGGCGGGGGCGGCATCGCCGCCCGCAATCCCTCCGGCACCGTGTTCGGTGAGCCAGGCGTCGGAGTCCACCGGGTCCGCTCCGGCGCCGCCGGGGTGGATCTGCAGGTGGAGGTGCGGGCCGGTCGAGTGGCCGGAGGAGCCGACGTCTCCGATGTGCTGGCCCGCGGTCACGGTGTCGCCGTCGGCGACGTGGATGCCGTGCTGCCACATGTGCACATACATCGACGCGACCCGCTGCCCGCCGACGGTGTGCTCGATGACGATGATCCCGCCGCCTGCGTCGGTGTAGTTCGCGCGCACCACGACGCCATCGGCGACGGCGTAGATCGGGGTGCCGTCGGGGGCGGCGAAGTCCGAGCCTGCGTGGAAGCGTCGTTCCCCGGTGATCGGGTCGTTGCGCCACCCGAACGGGCTCGTCCGCACCCAGGTTCCCTCGGGAAGCGGGAACACGATCCTGGTCGTCTCGGGCACGACCGGTGTCTCATCCCCGCCGCCGTTGCCGGAGGGCGCGGGGCGGGTGAGGGCGTCGAGGATCGCCTGCGCGACTGGCTGGTAGTTCTGATACCTGTCCGGGTAGGCGCTGACCTCGACGGCCTGGGCGGCCTCGCCGGGGTCGAGCTGCTGCCAGCCGGGGATGTCGAGCAGCCCCCGCGGGGACGGGTAGTTCGGGCCGGACTCGCCGCCGTAGAACGCCCTGGCCTGGTAAGCCGAGTCCATGAGCTCGGCGACCGTGCCCCAGCCGCTGGCGGGGCGCATCTGGAACAGGCCGAGCGAGTCATGATCAGAACCGTTGCCGTCGTTCGGATAGTTCGCCGACTCGGGGTAGGCGCTGGTGTTGGCGAGCATCCGCAGGGTGGATTCGGTGAGGGCGGCCATGAGCGCGATGAGCACACCGTCGCGGCCGACGCCGGCGGTCTGCCCGCCGACCGTGATGATCGTCGCCGCGTGCGTGAGCTGTTGCCGGTTCAGCGTGACCGTCTCCCCGTTTCGGGTCGTCGTGGTCAGCGAGTCCGGGATCGGGCCGACCGCGAGTGAGCCGGGCGTGCAGACGGCGGCGGTCGCGGAGGTGCCGCCGAGCGCGGCGACGCCCAGCAGGGCCGTGGAGGGCCCGATGAGCAGCAGGGTGAGGGCGAGGACGGCGAGCTTCTTCATCACGACGCTCCCGGCTAGTGCAGCGGGTTGTCGAGCTCGGACAGCCGCAGCACCTCGCACGAACCTGATGCCGCGCCGTGGCCGGGCGTGGGCGGGTTGCAGACGAGGAACACGGTGAACGCGACCGGGCGGGACGCCTCCACCGGCGTCGTGCCCCAGGTGCCGTCGCGGTGCCTCGTGCCCTCGAAGGTGTAGGCGATCGCCCCGGCCGGGATCTGGCCGGGCGCGGCCTGGTCGACGGCGGTCTCCCACGCCTCCGGGATGAACACCTCGTCGATGGTGAGCCACTGGCGCGTCGCATACTGTCGCAGCTGCGCCCACGCCTCCACAGAAGGCAGGTAGGCGCGCACGTCGCCCACGAACGCATCCGCCTCGGAACCGTGGGCGGCATCCGCGAGCACCTGCGCATAGTCCGAGGGCGTGTGCCCGGTCGTGGTGTCCCAGGTGAACAGGGCGGTCGCGACCGCGCGGGCGAACGCTTCCGGGCCGAGGTTCTGCCGGAGCGACTCCAGCTCACCGCCCGGCATCGGGCCGGGCGTCACAGGCGCAGCCGTGGTAGACGGGCGTTCGCTCGACGCCGGGTCGGCCGCGGCGGGGCCGTGGACGAGTCCGTAGATGCCGACGCCGACGAGGATCAGCAGGGCGAGGCCTGCGGCGGTGGCGGCGATCAGCAGGCGACGACGGCGACGGTCATCGGGGGCGGCGGGGTCCATGAACAGGGGTCCTTCCCGGACGGCAACAGGGATGCGTGGTTGCCAGGAAGGTGCGCACCACCGCCCCCCGCCCTGTTCAGGCGGTCTGCTCGGCCCGGTCCTCCCGGGCGGCACGGGCGGCATCGGCGAACGTGACGGTGCCGGCGATCGTCTCCTCGAACCGGGCCCATTGCTCGGTGGTGAGTGCCGGGCCGACATCGGCGGGGTCGTAGTGCTCCCACCACGAGGCCATGTCGTCCCACGTCGCGGTGAACACGCTCAGCGGGAACGGCACCGGGACACCCGGCTCCACCGCCGTCAGCGCGGGCCGCTTCGCCTTCCTGCCGGTCTTGGCGGCCTTGACGCGGGCGAGCGCGGCCTGCGCCAACTGCTCCAGCTCCGCAGCCTTCGCCTCCCGCTCCGCCGCCCGCACCGCATCCGCTTCGGTGCGGGCCTGCTCGCGCAGCTCGGCGGGCTGGGCAGGGTCGGCGGCGAGCTGGTCGAGCTCCGCCAGCGACAGCTCCGCGTTCACGCGCAGATGCGAGGGATAGACGCTGCCGCCGGTCTTGATCTGCTCGACCTCCTGCGCGGCGCGCGCCCGCACCGCCTCGGGCTGGGACTCGTCCGCGGCGAGGTCTTCCAGCCGGCCGATGCGCTCCAACGTCGTGTAGGAGGCGCGGCCAGTGACCATCCGAGCAGCCTGCGCACGGGTCTTGCCCTGCTCGATCTGCGGTGGTGCCAAATTGGCACCACCGTCTTCTGCGTCGTCGGCGGACGCCTGGAACCGGGTGGCCTCCTGTCGGCGCGCGGCGTCCTCGGCCAGCAGGGCCTTCAGCTCGCGGTAGAGGGCGGCGGCTTCGAGCTGGGTGAGGGGCTTGTGGAGCTGGTTGTCGTCCTGCTCCGCGAGGAGCTGCCCGAGCCGGTCGGAGACGCCGGAGCGTACCCACACGTTGACGGTTTTGATGCCGAGCAGCTTGATCGCCGCGAGCCGTCGGGCTCCGCAGATCAGGTGCCCGTCGAGGGTGACCGTGATCGGCTGCAGCAGCCCGTGGCGGCGTATCGACTCGACCAGCGGGATCAGGTCGCCGTGGTCGTGCCTGTGCCGCGCGCCGACGACGATCGAATCGACGGCGCGCTCCAGCTCGATTCGGCCTTCCAGCGGCGTGCTCATCGCCCGCCGCTCCCGGCATCGAATCTGGGTGCGGCGAGCCCGGCGGTGATCACGAGATCGTCGTCTGTGAGGAGTGCGCGCAGCGGCTGGCCGATCAGCAGGCGGCGGAGCATTCCGCGGCCGGCGTTCGTGTGCGCGAGTGCCGGGTCGGGAACGCCGAGCACGGCCCGCAGCAGCGCCGTCCAGGATGCGCCGGGGAGGTCGAGGAGGGCGCGGGCTTGCCGGTCTCGGCGCAGCACCTCGAACGCCGACGCCCGCGAGGACGCCTCCGTGAGCCGGGCAGTGACGTACTCGACCGCGGCCCGCGCGGTCTCTGGCTCCCACCCGACCCGGGTGAGGAACGCGATGGTGTCCTCGATGGCGGCGGTCACGTTCACCGCTCGCTCGGGCGCCGGGTCCTCGTCGTCGGGCTCGTCGTCGGTGAATGGGTCGAACCGGAACGCGGGGTGGTAGTCGGGCAGCGGGTTCTCCCGATCGCTGAACCGCTCCGCATCGTGGAACACCGAGTAGCGGGGACGGCGGGCCTGGTGAACGGAGCACAGCAGCCCGTTGCCGCGCTCCTCCGCGGTGCACGTCACCTGCACCGCCCGCGTGATCACCGCCCACGGGTCCTCCGCCCGGCGGGTCGCGGCACCGCGCATCGCCTCGAATGCCGCGGACGCCGCCTCCCACGGGTCCAGTCCGTGTTTGCGGGCCAGCGCCGCGTACTTGCTCGCCGCGTGCTCCATGAGCGCAGCGGCCTCGGGGTCATGGCGCCACGCTCCGCGCCCCGCCTCGTGGAGGCGGGTGAGCAGGGCGCGCAGCGCTTCCGAATCGTCGAATCGTTCCCGCCGTTTGCGGGCCGTGGCAGTCTCCATGACGGCACCTCCTGACAGGCAGGTGCGCACACGGCCCCCAGCGGCTTGGTTTCGCGCCGTCGCGCCGGGGGCGAACATGGTTACCCGAGCCCGATCCCGGAGCGAGACACCCAGGAGTAGTGCTCCCCGGACCCGCGGCCGAACGCCGTCACGGGCGGCAGCTTCCGGGCACGCTCGCTCACGAACCGGACACCAGTGCGCGCCCCGGTGCGCGCTGCCCGGTACGCCTGGCCGGGAACCCGGCGGGAGCGGCGGGCGAGCTCAGCCTGGAAGTCGATACCCCGTCCCGCAACCCTGGCCGAGCGGGAGACCATCAGGTCGGTCGGGCGCACCCACTCCACGCCCGGCCGTTGCTTCTTCGCCGCCTCCGTGGTGTCTTTGGTCAGCGACGGGTCGCGGTGCCGGGCGAGCGCCGAGGTCTCGCCCTCCCGCGGCGTCTCGTCGCGCTCCGGCCAGTCCGGGGCGCGTTCGACGCGCTCGTGCAGGGCGGTCGTGTGCTGGTCGTCGTTCATGGCGTCTCCTTCTCCTCAGGCCTCGTCAGTGCGGGCGGGGCCGTGAACCAGCGACCCACGGTGGAGGGGTGCACGCCCAGGCGCCGGGCGATGGCCTTGTTCGACCAGCCCTCCTCCTCGCGCAGGCGCGCTGCGAGCTCCCGGCTCGCCTGGCGCACCGGTCCGACCGCCAGCGGCGCTGGCGCAGCATCAGGCACGCGCTCATCAGGCGCAGGCTCCTCGGCGGGCTCGATGCTCGCGGGAAGGGGGCGGGTGAGGATCACGGTGAGGTGCGTGATCGCCAGCAGCACCATCGGCGGTACCGCCGCCACACACGCGGCGAGCACGCTGGGCACGTCGGCGTCGGCCGCGACGACGGCGTGGATCGCGTTCGCCGTCACCGACACCAGCGCACCGGCCGCGAGCAGCAGCCACGGGTACCAAGCCGACCGCTGGCTCGCGAGGGCGACGACAGCGACCGTCGCGACGACGATGATCCCGTCGACGATGAGCGGCCACGCCCAGGCCTGCCCGGCATCCACGCCCGAGCGGCGAGCGAGGTCCGCGAGGGCGGTGAACGAGAGCCAGAACGCGCCGGCCGCGATGAACACCGTCCCGGCCAAGGCCGTCACGACCGCGACCCCGCCGCCCCGCGTCCGTACCGCGGTACTCATAAGAGCACCTGCCCCGTGAGCCGCACCGGCCGTTGCGGCGCATCGCCCTGCCCGACGACGGATGCGGGCCGGGCGTGCGCGACGCGGTACGCAGAACGGATCGTGGTCTCGACCTCTCGCGGCGCAAGGCCGACTCGTTCGCCGGCCGGGGCAAGCGCGTCGACCATCTCCGGCAGCGACATGCCTGCCTCCGCGAGACGGCACGATGCCCAGAACAGGCCGCGGTTGCGCTCGCCCTCGGCGCGCATCCCGACCCACGCGGCCAGCCGTGTGGCATCTTCCGACCGGATCGGGCCGCGTACCTGGTGCGGGGCAGGCTCCGGGCGCGGGTCGAGGAAGTCCCGCAGCCGAGCCGCATCGACCGGTGCGGGCGCACGGTCGGCACCGGCGACGAACTCGTAGGAGCCGGCGCCTGTCACGGCCGAGGGCGGGACGATGATGTAGCCGCCGTCGCCGCGGAAGTCCACATGCGCCTTCGCCGCCTGCCACGACCGCTGCGGCCGGTCCGGGTCGGATGGGAAGTAGAAGTGCGCCCCGCCCGACGCCGACCTGACCGCGGCCAGCCATCCCGGCACCAGGCCGGCACGGCGGGAGCGCTCGAACGCCGCGAACCCGTCACCGCCGGGCTTGCGATCCACATCGACGACCACGACCCCGGAGACAGCGCCGGTCGGGATGCCAATGTTCGCGGACGGCCACCGCCGCCACCACGCCGCCACCTGACGGGCATCGATGGTTGCCGCGTGGAACCCGCCGGGCTGCGCTTCCGGGTTCTCCTCATCGGGCTTCAACAGCGGGTTCTTCGCGCCCGGCACGCACGGCAACACAGGCACCCCAGCAGCCGCGAGCAGCGCGGCGGCCTGTGGCAATGGAAGGGTCGACACCGAGGAGAGGACGCTGGCGACGCTCATCACAGGCTCCTCACCGCGACGTCCGCAGGACGCGACGAACGCGCCGACTCGCCCGGCACCGACTGGGGTGCGATCCGCTTAGAGCCAGCCACACGCGAAGTCCCAGTCGACTCACGGGACAGGCCGGGCGGGTCGCCCGTGCCGACCTGAACGGTGGGTAGCGCGTCGAGAATCGTCACGGCGACCTTGCGGACACGCTCGCCGGTGGCCTGCACAACCTCGGCCGGGTCCTTGTCCTTGACCGTGCCCGCCCAGCCCGAAACATACGGGATCGTGTAGGCGGTGGTGTCCATGCCATGCGCGGCGCCGATCATCAGCGCCACGGACTCGGCCTCGACCTCGCCGACGCCTCGATGCCCGGTCGCATCCGGGCTGTCGGGGCCGTGCAGCATCACATGCGCGAGCTCGTGCGCGAGGGTCTTCACCTGCGCGGCGTCGTCCATGTTCGTCCGCACCGCGACCGTGCGCGCCTGGAAGTCGGTCAGGCCGTTCGCGCCGTGGATCATCCCCTCGTGCTCGACCCGCAGCACCGCGAAGCCCTCGGCCGCCACCAGTGCCGATAGCCCTTCCCATAAGCCGTCCGGTGCCTGGCCTTCCATCAGCGTCGGCGCCGGGCGTTCAGGGATCGGCGGGCCGTCGGTCATCGAGACGTCCCAGACACGCACCGGAATCGCGCGGACCATCTTCGACCGGACCGTTTCTCCGGGCTTCGGCTTCTCGTACCTGTCCAGGCGGCGCCATGATCCGGGGTTCTGCGGTGTCGAGGACGCGAACCGCGCCATCAGCGGGGCGAAGATCTGCATCGACCCGCCTGCCAGCGGAGAGCGACCCAGCGCCTTCCATTGCTTGTAACCGGCCACGAAGGTCGGCTCTGGCGCGCTTGTGCGACCTGCCTCGTAGAGATCGAGATGTTGAGCCCAGATCAGCAGCGTGTTGTTGAACGACTTCGCCCGGAACCGGGCCGCGAATGTCAAGGGCCATTGAGTTCTGCCCATAGGCGGCCAGTGTTTCTTCCCGCTGGTGGCCATCAGAACTGCCCACTGGTGGCCAGCTGGTTTGCCCGTTTGGGTGGTGGTGCTGGCCACCGTGATGGG
>Ga0268288_10089_pt1 | contig 45956 bp, 48 predicted proteins | sample BraspS3V5C_FD_191349 | JGI IMG/M metagenome (GOLD analysis project Ga0268288, IMG submission 191349) | Soil microbial communities from Anza Borrego Desert, Southern California, United States - Bradyrhizobium sp. S3-V5C | ecosystem: Environmental > Terrestrial > Soil > Desert | place: USA...
GGCGGCGATCGGGACGATCACGGCGCGGATCCGCGACATCGACGGCGTCGCGACCTCCATCGCGGCGGCGGTCGAGCAGCAGGGCGCGGCCACCCACGAGATCGTCCGCAACGTCGGGCAGGCGGCGCAGGGCGCGGCCGCGGTCACCGGCCACGTCGCCGGCGTCGCCGCGGCCTCCGGCGCGACCGAGGCGGCCGCGGGCGAGGTCCTGGGCGCGGCCGCCGCCCTGTCGACCCAGGCCGTGCAGCTGACCGCCGAGGTCGGCCGCTTCCTCGACGGCGTCCGGGCCGCCTGAGAGCGCCCCGGGGGGCACCAACCGTCTCTCCCTGGCCTGGACGGGTCCGAGGCGATAGAAGGCCTCCCGACGGCCGGCGCGCACGGCGCCGGCTCCAGGGAGAAACCATGCCTCGCCTGTCCCCCCTCTTCGGAGCCGCGTTGATCGCCATGACCACTGCCGCCAATGCCGAGACCGTGACCACCCCGTCGGGCCTCAAGTATCAGGACGAGGTCGTCGGCACCGGGCCTGAGCCGAAGGCCGGCCAGACGGTCACCGTCCAGTACACCGGCTGGCTCGACGAGGGCGGCAAGAAGGGCAAGAAGTTCGACTCGTCCCGCGACCGCAACCAGCCCTTCAGCTTCCCCCTGGGCGCCGGCCAAGTGATCAAGGGCTGGGACGAGGGCGTCGCCACCATGAAGACCGGCGGCAAGCGCACCCTGATCATCCCGCCGCAGCTCGGCTACGGCGCCCGGGGCGCCGGCGGCGTGATCCCGCCGAACGCCACGCTGATCTTCGACGTCGAGCTCCTCGGCGCGAAGTAAGGCAACGATCGGGGCTCGGGCTGCGCGACGGCGAGAGTTCACAGTACCATGCTGTTCGCGCAGCTGTCCGACGAGCTGTTCAAGCCGCTGGCCTCGCCGAGCCGCGGCTTCAACGCCGCCCTGCTCCTGCACCTGCACCGGCGCGTCCTCGGGGCCGAGCCGGTGCGCAAGGCCGAGCTCCTGGCGGAGATCGGCGACTTCGCCGCCGGCTGGAGCGACCCCGAGGTCAGCGGCGACGAGCCGATCTCGGCCGACCCGGCCGAGCGCCGCACGGCGCTCTACCGGCGCCTCCTCGACACCGGCTGGCTGATCGAGCGCCGCGAGCGCTACGTCCCGGTCGCGGAGTTCGACCCCGAGGCCCGCCTCCTGCTGGAGGAGCTGTCCCGGCTCGAAAGGGGCGAGACGCGCTCCTACGGCGGCGCCGTGCTGGAGGTGCTGGGCGGGCTCGAGAGCGCCCTGTCGGACCCGGCGAACCGCTCCGAGGCGCTGTCCAACGCCGCCCGGGCCGCTGCCGCCTTCCTGTCGCACGTGCGCGGCCTCGCGGCCGGCATGCGCAAGGTCGAGGAGCGCATCCTGCGCGAGCCCGACCGCGCCAAGACCTTCCGGCTGTTCTTCGAGGATTTCGTCGAGCGCCACCTGATCAGCGACTACCGGACGCTGCACACCCGCTTTAACCCGTTCCGCTTCCGCGCCAGCGTGGTGCGCGAGGCCGGTCGGGCGCTGCGCGACGCCCTCACGGTCCGGGCGCTGGCCGAGGGCCTGATCCGCGAGGGGCGGAGCGCCGACCTCGACGCGGCGCAGAAGGCCGTCCGGGCGGATCTCGCCCAGATCCTCGCGGTGTTCGAGGGCCTCGACAACCACCTCGACGCCGTCGACGCCGTGGTGGCGCGGCTGGAGCGCCGGATCGCTTCCGCCCTGCACGTGATGGACCGCCCGGACCCGAGCGGCGTCGAGCGCGTGGCGGCGATGCTGCGCGCCGTCGGCGGGTCCGAGATCGCCCCCGAGGTGCCGGGGGACGTCTCGCTGCTGCGGCCGCCGATCGGCCACGCGCATCTCCAGGCGCCGCGGGCCCGCAAGTCGGCCATCGACATGGAGCCCCTGCCCGACATCGAGGACGACCCCGTGGTCGACGCCTTCGCGGCCGCCAAGGCGGAGTTCCGGCGCCGCACCACCGTGACCCCGGAGAGCATGAGCGCCTTCGTGGAGGCCCGCCTCGGCAAGGCCGTGCGCCTGCGCGGGTCGCAGATCGTGATCGCGGGCGTCGACGACTTCATCGTGTTCCAGCGCCTGCGCGAGATCGACGTGCTGTTCGACGCCAAGCTCGGCGCGCGCTACGCCCTGACCCGGCTGCCCGAGCGGGTTGTCAACGGCTGGCTGGACTGCCCGGACTTCCTGCTGGAGCGCCGTCCCCGTGCTTGAGGGCTTCCGCGCGATCATCGACGGCGACGAGCCGCCGCCCCCCGGCGCCCGGGCGCCGGACGCCGAGGAGCTGTGCCGCGCTCTCCAGGTTCTGCTGAAGGGGCAGGTGATCTACGCCGAGACGCAGGGGATCGGACGGTCCTACGAGCTCGCCCGGCACTACGCGCCGTTCTTCACCGACTACTTCGCCTGCCTCGGCTACGCGCTGACCGTCTCGCACCGCGACCAGATGGTCTCGCTGAGCCCGGCCGCCGACGCCCCGCGGCACGACATCGTCTCGGAGCGCCTGCGCAAGGACGAGACCCTGGTGCTGCTGGCGCTCCGGCTCCTCTACGAGGAGGGCCTGCGCGACCACCGGGCCGGCACGGACGGGATCGTCGACTGCACCACCGACGAGATCGTCGAGAAGATCCGCGCCGTGGCCCGCAACGAGCCCCCCGAGGAGGGCCGGCTCGCCGACATCCTGCGCCTCTACGCCAAGCGCGGCGGCCTGCGCCTCGGCGAGCGCGACCGGGTCGAGCGGGTCACGCCGCTTTCGCTCCTGCCGGGCGTGACGGTGCTGGCCTCCGACGCCTGGATGGAGCGCCTGCGGGCGTGGTCCGAGGCCGGCGAGGCCTGAGCTCACCGCCGATCGCTCCGGAGGGAGCGACCCGGACCACCGCGCCCGCCGGTTCCCGGTTCAGGCCGCCCGGACCGTCGCCAGGAAGTGCTCGACCTCGCTGCCGAGATGGGCCGCTTGGCGGGCCATCTCGGACGCCGAGGCCAGAACCTGCGCGGCGGCCGCGCCGGTCTCCTCGGCGGCGCCCGCGACGCCGCTGACGTTGGCGGTCACCGACTCGGTCCCGGTCGCGGCCTCGGCGACGTTGCGGACGATCTCCTGGGTGGCCGCGCCCTGCTCCTCCACCGCCGCCGCGATGGAGTTGGCCATGCCGCTGATCTCGCGGATGCGGCCGGCGATGCCGTCGATGGCCTGGACGGCCTGGCCGGTCGAGCCCTGGATCTGGGCGATCTGGGCCGAGATCTCGGCCGTGGCCTTGGCGGTCTGGTCGGCCAGCGCCTTCACCTCGGTGGCGACGACCGCGAAGCCGCGGCCGGCGACCCCGGCCCGGGCCGCCTCGATCGTGGCGTTCAGCGCCAGCAGGTTGGTCTGGCTGGCGATCGCCGAGATCAGGTCCACCACCTCGCCGACCCGGCGCGCGCCGGTGCTCAGGGCCTGGACGAGGTCGGCCGTGGCGGCCGCCTCGCGGACGGCGGCCTGCGCCAGGTCCGCGGAGGAGCCGACCTGGCGGCCGATCTCGTTGACCGAAGAGCCCAGCTCCTCGGCCGCCGCCGCGACCGTGGTGACGTTGGAGGAGGCCTCCTCGGCGGCGGCCGCGGCGCTGGTCGACTGGCCGGCCGTCTGCGTCGCCGTCGCGGTGAGGCTCTGGGCGGTAGACTGGAGCTGCGTCGCTGCCGACGTCACCGAGCCGACGATACCGCCGATGGCCGACTCGAACCGGTCGGCGAGTTCGCGCGTCGCCTGCCGGCGCTGGGCCTCGGCGCCGGCCCGGGCCTGCGCGGTCTCGGCCTCCAGGGCGCGGGCGTGCAGCAGGTTCTCGCGGAAGACCGCGACGGTCGCCGACATGGCGCCGATCTCGTCCCGCCGCGCGGCGTAGGGGATCTCGGCCTGCGTGTCGCCGTCGGCGAGCCGCCGCATCGACAGCGTCATCCCGGCGAGCGGCCGCGAGACGCCCGTGAAGGCGTACAGCATGGCGCCGAGCGCGATGACGAGGCTGACGAGCAGGCTCACGACGGTCGTCCGAACCGCGTCCGCCTGGCTGTCGCGGGCCGCGCGTCCGGCCGCCTCACCGTTCCGGATGTTCAGGTCGGCGAGGGCGCGGGTCGCGGTCGAGGCCGCGAGGTAGTTGGCGTTCATCGGCCCGCGGAAATAGGCGAGCGCCTGGTCGTGCTGGTCGGCCGGGAAGGCGCGCAGGCGGGTCCAGTCGGCCTGCTGCACCGCCAGCTTGGCGAGCAGATCGTCGTAGATGGTCTGCTCCTCCTTCGACGCCACCAGGCCGCGGTAGGCCTCGGCCTTCGCCTGGCGGTTCCGCATCATCTCGTCGGCGTTCTTCAGGCTGGTCTCGCGCTCGGCGTCGGTATCCGCCGTCACGTAGCGGAACTGCCACAGTCGCGAGCGCATCACGAGGGCGTTGATCGCCTGGGCCTCGTTGATCGACGGCACGGCGTTGTTGATCAGCTCCGCGAGCCGCTGGTCGACCGCCTGCATCTTGTAGAGGGTCACGCCGCCCTGAACCATCGCCGCCAGGAGCATGAGGGCGAAGAGGCCGCTGAGTTTTGCTTTGAGACTGAGACGCATCGGTCGGTTCCGGTCGTGCGAACGGCACCCGCAGGACATGAACGGCTTGTGCTAACAGTGTCATAACCTGAGGTAGGATCAGGCATCATGGGTTCGCGCGTGTCGGCTTGCATACGCGGCCGAGTCCGGCCAACTGGGCCGCACATCCCTCATCACCGGCCCGCCCCACCGACACCGTGTACGTCCTCACCGACATCGCCATCTCGAACTGGTACCTGATCCGCCGCGAGCAGATCCGCCTGCGCGGCGCCGCGGCGCTGGTCGGGCCGACCGGGGCCGGGAAGTCGACGATCTTCGACGCGGTCGGCACCGTGCTGGCCGGCAACAACGCCAGCCGCCTCGCCCTCAACGCCTCGGCCTCCGGCCGCAGCGCCCGCACCGTGCGCGACTACTGCCTGGGCTGGATCAGCGACCCGGCGGAGGGCGGCCGCCCGACGCGGGAATCCTGCGAGACCGTGCTGGTGCTGGTCTTCGAGAACCCCGATTCCGGCCGGGTGGTCTCGGTCGGCCTCGCCCTGGCGGCCCGGGCCGTGGAGCCGAAGGAGACCGTGCTGTCGCGCTTCATCGCGGTCGGGCACCGGTTCGAGGTCGCCGACTACGCGCGCACCGCTCCCGGCGGCACCTACACGGCGCCCTGGAGCGAGATCGCCGCCGACCTGCGCGCCCGCGCGTCGAGCTTCACCGAGTACCGCACCTCCGGCGAACGCTTCACGGCCGACGTGCTCGCGACCCTGCGCGAGGGGGCGCCGGCGCCGGAGCCGCGCCACTTCCTGCGCAGCTTCGCCAACGCGGTGGCGTTCAAGCCGATCTTCGACACCAGCGCGTTCGTGCGCGCCTTCGTGCTCGACCCGGAGCCCCTCGACGTCGAGCGCGTGCGCCACTCGATCGCCAACTGGCGGCGCCTCCTGGAGACCATCGCCGAACTGGAGAGCCGGCTCGGGCGCCTGCGGCGCCTGCGCGACCGCTACGAGGCCTGGGGCGAGGCGGTCCTGGCCGCCGCGACCCACGAGCTGCGGGCGGCGAGCGCCGAGCTGCGCCGCCGCAGCCTCGACCTCATCGCCGTCCGGAGCCGCCTCCGCGAGGGCGCCGACACCCTGCGCATCGCGCGCGAACGCGTCACCGCGAGCCGAGGCTACGTCCGCGAGATCGACGGCGAGATCGCCGAGAAGAAGGCGCTGGCCGCCGCGAGCGCCGCCGAGGGCCGGCTCGCGGCCTCGACGCTGGGCCTGTCCATGCTGGAGCGGGACCGGAAGGAGCTGATCGGCCGGATCGGCGACCTCGTGGGGCTCGTCGGGCAGATGGCCAAGCTCCAGCCCGTCGCCCCGCTCCTGCGCCAGAGCTGCCCGCAGGCGGCCCGCCTCGCCGAGGCCTGCGCCCGGGCGGGCCTGCGCCGGGAATCCTCGCCCGAGGAGATCCTGCGCCCCGAGGGCCCGCTGGCCGAGCTGGCAGACGGACTGGCGCGCCTGCCCGATTTCGACGAGGCCCTGGAGCGGGCCGCCGAGGACGCGGCGCTCAAGGCCCGGGCTCAGGAGAGCGAGGCCGAGCGCACGGCCCCGCGCACCGGCGGCGGCCCGGCGGCGCGCCTGTCCTCCGACACGGTGGCGTTTCGCGGCGAGCTGGAGCGGCGCGGCATCGACGCGCTGCCGATCTGCGAGCTGGCGGAGATCGTCGATCCGACCTGGGGGCCGGCCCTCGAAGGCCTGCTCGGGCGCGCCCGCGAGGCGCTGGTGGTCGCCCCCGACCGGCTGAGCGAGGCGCTCGGCGTGCTGCAATCGGGCCGCGACCGCTTCAGCCGCTGCATCCTGGTGAAGACCACCGACACCGCAAAGCAGCGGTCCCGCCGCTACGACGACGGGCCGCTCACCGTGATCGAGACCAGCGACCCCCACGCGGAGGCCTTCCTCGGCGTGCGGCTCGGCGGCTACGACCTCGCCCGGGACGATGCCGAACTGGCGCGCCTGTCCCGCGCCGTGGCGCCGAGCGGTCGGACCACGGCCGGCATGGCCTACACGGTGACCCGCAACGTCGACCTGCTGATGACTCGCGGTCATCGCGGGCCGACCGCCGACAGCCGCCGCGCGCACGAGATCGCCGTCGCGGAGGCGCGGCGCCTGCGCGGCGAGGCCGCGGTCCTGCGCGAGGCCGCCCGGACGGCCGCCGCGATCCGGGCCCGCGTCGCCCGGGGCCTCGACGACGTGGAGGCCTTGCGGGCCGAGCTCGACGGGCTCGAGGGACGGCGGCGCACGCTCCAGACCGAGCGGGAGGGCATCGAGAAGCGCGACACGGCGGGGCTCACCGCCGAGATCGCCGCGCTGACCACCGAGCGGGTCGGCTACCTGCGGGAACTGTCGGAGGAGCTGGAGCCGAAGCTCGATCGTCTGCTCGCCGACGAGGCGGCCCTGCGCGCCCGGATGGGGCCTGTGCGCGAGGCCGTCCGCGCCGCCCTGTCGGCCCGCCGCGCGGCCCTGCGCCAGCTGAGCGGGGGCGACGCGGCGCGGGTGCGCCTCGCCCGCGCCGAGCCGTTCGACCTCGGTGCGGTCGCCGAGGCGCGGCGGTCGCTCGCCGGACTCGACGCCAAGGCGGCCGGGGCCCGGGTGAGTGCCGAGCGCGGCCTCGCCCGCGATTCCGCCGAGGCCGCCCGCTCGCACGGGCGGATCGCCGAGCGCGAGCTGGCGGAGGCCTGCGCCGCCTGGCGGGTGGAGAACCCGCTCGCCTCCGGGGACGCCCCGGCGATCGACGGTTTCGCCTGGGTGCGGCGGGAATACGAGGCGGTCGAGGGGCACGAGCTGCGTCGCTACCGGGCGCAGGCCGAGCGGGCCGAGGCCGAGATGCGCCGCCTGATGACCGAGGACCTGCTGACGCGCCTCGCCGACCGGTTCGAGCGGGTCCACGCCCGCCTCGCGGCCCTGAACGAGCGGCTCTCGGCGCGCAGCTTCACCGGCCAGACCTACGCGTTCGAGGCGGCGGTCGACCGCCGCTACGCCGCCGTCCACGCGCTGGCCACCGAGACCGCCCGCTCGCCCGAGGCCGCGCAGGCGCTGCTCGCCGGTGAGGCCGAGGGGCCGATGGCGGCCGCGCTCGAGGAGATCACCGCGCTGATCGCCGGAGAGGAGGACGCGGCGCGGCTCGCCGATTACCGCAACTACTTCGTCTACGAGATCGGCATGCGCGACCGGGCGGGCAACCGCACCACCATGTCGGCCCGGGCGCTGCGCGGCTCCGGCGGCGAGGCGCAGGCGCCGTTCTACGTGGCGATCGCCGCGTCGCTGGCCAGCGCCTACTATCCGGGCGACCGGCCGGGCGACGAGAATCCGGGGCTCGGCCTGTGCCTGCTCGACGAGGCGTTCTCGAAGCTCGACGTGCGCAACAGCCAGGCGCTGGTCGATCTCTACCGCGCCTGGGGGCTGCAGCTCCTCATCGCCGCCCCCGAGGACAAGCGCACCACGCTGACCGAGGTGATGGACACGATCGTGACGGTCTACAAGAGCCCGGATCTCACCTCGGTGCGGATCGAGGCCGAGCACCCCCTCGAGGCGGCCCGGCGGGCGCTGCACGCGATCAATCCCGACCAGATCGGGATCGAGGGCTTCCGCCGGTCGGACGCCGCCGAGTGAACCCACGGGGTACCGGGGCGGGGCTTCGCGCCGCCGTCCCCGGTATCCCCGTTCTTCGGGTGACGGATCGTCAGTTCAGGTAGGTGCGGATCCAGTTCGGCGAGAGGATCTCGCCCTCTTCGGTGATGATCCAGGGCTGCTTGGCCGGGTCGGCCAGGGCGCCGGCCGCGGCGGCGATCGCCTCCCGCAGGGTCTGGTAGCGCTCGGGCTGCGCGAGCGGGGCGCTCGCCGGGGCCGTGCGCCAGATCGTCAGATCCGCGGGCCGTTCCAGAGCTTCGGTTTCCATCTGTACTCGTCCTTCCGAACCGTTTTGGACCGTTCAGACCGCCGCCGCCGGGCTCTGCCGAGGGGCTGCGGCGATCGATGGTCTGAGCGTCAATGCAAGCATCTCTGCGGCAGCTTTGCGATCAATTCGGGCGGTTTTCGAAACCAGCATCCGGTGCCGAGGCAGGAGTCCGGGCGCAGCTCGGTGTTCCATGTCCGTATTGAGCGCAACTGAGCTGCCCTGGACTTGCGAGAATTGTGGCTCCTGAATGATGACCATTCCGTTAGCCAGTCTGCGCCGGTCGCCGACGTGCGCCAGAACACGTCAGGGGCCTGTCGGCGGCGGTGCCCCTCTGTGTTGACGCCCCGATCCTGAACGCGCACTTAAGGCTCCGCCCGTCGCGGGCCCGCCCGCGCGCGTTCCCGCGCGCCCATGCATCGGAGACACCCGTGCCGGATCGTACCGTGCGCATCCTGTTCGCCGCGGTCGTGGTCCTGCTGGCGCTCTACGTCGCCCAGCCCTACCTGCAGCCGCTGCTCTACGCGGCCGACACCCCCCGGGCCGTGACGGCCCGCGGCGATCTGGCGCCGGCCGAGGCCTCGACGGTGGCGCTGTTCGAGCGCGCGAGCCCGTCCGTCGTTCACGTTTTCGCGCAGAGCGCCGCCCAGAACCGCGACCTCCTCGACCTCGACGACCAGGGCGGCGAGCAGGGCGGGACCCAGACCGGCACCGGCTTCGTCTGGGACGGCGCCGGCCACATCGTCACCAACACCCATGTCGTGCAGAACGCCGCGCGGAGCGGCGGCTCGGTCTCGGTCCGGATGAGCGACGGCGAGGTCGTGCCCGCCACCCTCGTCGGGATGGCGCCGTCCTACGACCTCGCGGTCCTGCAGCTCGGGCGGGTGCGGAACATGCCGCCGCCGCTGGCGATCGGCACCTCGGCGGATCTCAAGGTCGGGCAGTCGGCCTTCGCCATCGGCAACCCGTTCGGCCTCGACCACACGCTGACGACCGGCGTCATCAGCGCCGTGCGGCGGCGGATGCCGACGAGCGAGGGCCGCGAATTGTCCGGCGTGATCCAGACGGACGCGGCGATCAACCCCGGCAATTCCGGCGGCCCGCTCCTCGATTCCGCGGGCCGGCTGATCGGGGTCAACACCGCCATCGTGTCGCCGTCCGGCGCCAGCGCCGGGATCGGGTTCGCGATCCCCGTCGACGTGGTGAACCGGATCGTGCCGGAGCTGATCAAGGCCGGACGGGTGCGCAATCCCGGCATCGGCATCATCGCCGCCCAGGAGGCGGCCACCGCGCGGCTCGGCATCGACGGCGTGGTGATCGTGCGGGTGCTGCCCGGCTCCCCGGCCGCGCAGGCCGGCCTGCGCGGCGTCGATCCGCAGACCGGCGACATCGGCGACGTGATCGTCGAGGCCAATGACCGCCCCGTCCACCGCCTCGCCGACCTGACGGCGGCCATCGAGGAGGCCGGCCTCGGCGCCGGCGTGACCCTCAAGGTCGAGCGCGATGGCCGGATCCGGCAGGTCCGCGTCACCACCGCCGAGGTCGCGGAGAACCGGCGATGACACACCCGAACCGCCGCCTGCCCCTGCCCCTGCCCCTGCCCCTGCTGCTGATCCTCGTCGCCGGCGCCGCGCAGGCCGGCGAGGTCCCCACCCGCGCGCGCCTCTGCCCGGAGAACCTCCCCGAGGGCGTGCGCCTGCCGCCGCAGCCCGGCTGCGACACCGCGACCCGCCCGCCGAGGCCGTCCCGGCCGGGGCACTTCGATCTCGGCGACGGCACGAGTATCCGGATCGGCGGGAGCGCGTCGGCCATCTACGGCGTGCGGCGCTGAGCGATGGCGCTGTTCGCCGGCCTGCTCGCCTGCCTGACCCTGTGGTGGCTCTCGAAGAACTCGGGCGGCCTCGGCCGTCGGCTGCGCCGCGGTCTCCGGGCGGGCCTCGACGCCGCCCGCGGGCGGGCGCGTCTGCCGACCTTCGGCGCCTTCGCGCTGCTCGCCGCGGGGTTCCTGCTCCTGCGCGGGAACATCGTCCTCGCGGCGCTGCTCGGGCTCAGCGGCGTCTGGATGATCGAGGGTCAGGCGGCCATGACCGCGCGGCTCCGCCGCCTGATCCGGCCGCGATCCGGCGACCGCCCCCGCGACCCGCAGGACCGCCGCTTCCGCACGGTCCTGATCGACGCGCTCCTGCGCCCGGACGGCAGCCTGCGCACCGGCCGCGTCATCGCGGGGCCGGGCGCCGGCGCGTGGCTCGACAGCATGCCCACCGGGGCCGTGGTCGAGCTGCTGCGGCTCTGCCGGATCCGCGACGCCGCGGGCGCCGCCCTGCTAGAGCCGTATCTCGACCGCCGGGCGCCCGGATGGCGTGTAGACGCTGAGGGCGATCGCGACCCGCGGCCGCGCCGTCCGCCGCACCCAGGGACGATGACGCAGGAGGAGGCGTACGAGATCCTGGGGCTTCAGCGCGGGGCGACCGCTGAGCAGATCCGGTCGGCCCACAGGTCTCTCATGAAGCGCGCCCACCCCGACCAGGGCGGCAGCGCCGAGGGAGCGGCGCGCGTCAACGCGGCCCGGGACAGGCTTCTGAACCGACATCGCTGAACTCCACGCGCGTTGTCAGAGAGATACCGATCGTCGGCCGCGGGCGAACTCGGTCGCGGCCGTTCCGTATCCGGCGCGCGGGCGCGCCGTCGGGTCTCGCGGGCCTCAGCTCCGGGTGGCGAAGCAGCTGAAGCCGCTGCGCTTCAGGGCCGAGCAGGCCTCCTGGGCGGAATCCTGCTCGGCGAAGCCCGAGAAGCGGGCGCGGAACAGCGTGGTGCCGCCGTGCTCGACCTTGACCGTGTACGGCGCCGCCTTCGACAGGCTGCCGCCGACCTTGGCGCGCGCCTCCGAGAGCATCGAGCGGGCCTTGCCCTCGTCGTCCATGGCGCCGAGCTGGATCACCCAGGCGGTCGGCACGACGCGGGCGCCGGAGACCGCCTTCGGCGGCTCGTCGCGCTCGAGGGAGGCCACCCGGGCCGTGGACTTGGACGCGCCCGGGAAGGGCGGCTGGGCGTTGCCGCCGCCGGCATAGGCCTGGGCCGCCTTCGGGATCGCCTGCGGGCCCGGCTTCCAGGTGCCGCCCGGCGTCGTCGTCTTGGAGGGAGACAGGTCGAGGGGCTCGCCGGTGGTGCCGGTGGTCTCGACGTCCTCGTCGTCCGCGGAGGCGACCTGCGTGCGGGTCCGCGAGACCGCGTCGGCGACGACCGCCGGGCGGGCGCGCTCCGCGACCTCGGTGACCGGCGCCGAGATCCGGGCACCGGCATAGGCGCGCGGCAGGCTGGATCGGACGAGGTCGGCCATGATCCGGTCGCGGCCCGCTCCGGACTTGCCGCCCAGCACGATCGCCACGATCTGGCGGCCCTCGGACTTCGCCGCGGTCATCAGGTTGAAGCCGGAATCGCGGGTGTATCCGGTCTTGATCCCGTCGACGCCCTGGACGTTGCCCAACAGGTGGTTGTGGTTGCCGATCACGCGCCCGCGGAACGCGAAGGACCGGGTCTGGAAGTAGCGGTAATAGTGGGGGAAGCGGTCCTGGATCGCCCGGGCCAGCACGGTCAGGTCGCGGGCGGTGGTGAGCTGCTCCGGATCGGGCAGGCCCGAGGCGTTGGCGTAATGGGTCCGGCTCATGCCGAGGGCGTGGGCCTTCGCGGTCATCATCTGGGCGAAGCGCTCCTCGGAGCCGGCGATGTTCTCGCCGATCGCGCAGGCCACGTCGTTCGCCGACTTCGTCACGATCGCCTTGATGGCGTCCTCGACCGAGATGGTCTGGCCGGGGCGCAGGCCGAGCTTCGACGGTGCCTGGGCGGCGGCGTGGGCCGAGATGGTCAGATCGGAATCGAGGGCGAACTTGCCCCGCTCCATCTGCTCGAACAGCAGGTAGAGCGTCATCACCTTGGTGATGGAGGCCGGGTGCCGCAGGGCGTCCTCGTTGACCGCGTGCAGCGTCTTGCCGCTCTTCACGTCCACGACCATGGCGGCGTAGGGCGGGTTGTAGCCGCCGGCCGCGCGGGCGTGGTGGTGGTGCCGGCCGCGCCGGGCCTCCGCCGGCGAGGCCAGTGCCGTCAGGACCGCGGCCGCCAGGATCGCGGCCGGGAGCGCTGGAATCGATCGAGAGCGGCCTACTACGCTACGCATCACGCCTGATTGCCTCGCGAGACCGGTCCGGCCGGTCGTATCCCCTGCGGAGCCTCCCGCCGATCGCGTGGCCCCGCTGCATCAGTGGAGAGTTAGGCAAGTGCAGTTACAGGCCCGTTAATGCGGTCGCGGCGGATGCCGGATCGTGTCGTCCCTGCCATCGCTTACCGGTCGTCCCCGACCCGCTGTCGCCGCGCGGCCATCGCCAGCCGGCTCCTGGCAGGGGGCTTACCGGCCCGAGCTTGACGCTGGCTGTCGTGCCGCACACTCTCGCGGCGGTCCGAAACGGCCGGTCGCCCATGGCCAGCCGGCTCGGCTGCGGTCCGGAGATCGGCGATGCAGAGACCCCCTGCCCTTCCTCTGGGCCCGGCCGTCCTCGGGTTCGGCACGCCGCTGCGGCGGTTCGGGATCGCGAGCCGGGCGGCCCAGTCCCTCGGCATCGAGTATCTCGACTCGTTCAAGAAGGCTCTCGACGACCTCGGCGCCACCTGGGGGGCGCTGGCGGCGGCCCGCAGCCCGACCGAGATCCTGGCGGTGCAGACCGCGTACCTGCATCGGGCCGGAGAGCGCGCCGCGGCCCGCTCCGCCGCCGCCGGCGACGCGCTGCTGGGCCTGAGCGGCGAACTCCTGCGGCCGAGAGCGGGGTCGCCGGCGCCCGCGGCCCGTCCCGGCCCGACACGCTAGCGGGTCGGCGGTCATGCGCCGAAGACGCGCCGTGCGGGGCGGACAAGTGCGCACAGGCGTCTGGCGAAGTCGGCTCACCGTCTGTAGATTGAACGGCGCGGAGCTGAGCGCTGCTCCCGGCAGGCCAGGATCAGGATCGGCCGTCAGGGCCGGCGGCGCCCGCTCCGAGCGAGGGATCGGTTCGACGCACATGACACAGGTCCCCATGCAGGGCACCGCGACTTCGACGAGGGACCACCGGCCGGCGCGCATCGCGGTCACGGCATCCGGTTCGCGCGCCCCCGGGGGCGACGACCGGTCCAACACCGCGATCATCACGCGGACCAAGCCGCGGACAAAGCGGCCCAGCCTGTACCGGGTACTCCTTCTGAACGACGACTATACGCCGATGGAGTTCGTGGTCCTGGTGGTCGAGCGGTTCTTCAACAAGAGCCACGAGGACGCCTACCATATCATGATGCACGTGCATCAGAACGGGGTCGGCGAGTGCGGGGTCTTCACCTACGAGGTGGCGGAGACCAAGGTGACGCAGGTCATGGACTTCGCGCGCAAACACCAACATCCTCTCCAGTGCGTTATGGAAAAGAAATAGGCGCCGCTCGCGGTAGGCACGAAGGACAGAGGCCAGCTTTGCCAAGCTTCTCACGCAGCCTAGAACAAGCCCTCCACCGCGCCCTGGCGCTCGCCGGCGAGCGCCGGCACGAATACGCGACGCTGGAGCATCTCCTGCTCGCCCTGGTGGATGACCAAGATGCGGCCGCGGTCATGCGCGCCTGCAACGTCGAGATCGACACGCTCAAGCGCAGCCTGGTCGACTACGTCGACACCGAGCTCTCCAACCTCACCGGCGACGGCCGTCAGGACGCCAAGCCCACGGCCGGATTCCAGCGCGTCATCCAGCGCGCGGTGATCCACGTCCAGTCCTCGGGCCGCGAGGAGGTGACCGGCGCCAACGTGCTGGTGGCGATCTTCGCCGAGCGCGAGAGCCACGCCGCCTACTTCCTGCAGGAGCAGGACATGACCCGCTACGACGCGGTCAACTACATCAGCCACGGCATCGCCAAGCGGCCCGGCGCCTCCGAGGCGAAGCCGGTGCGCGGCGCCGACGAGGAGGGCGCCTCCGAGCGGCCGAGCGACGACGGCGATCCCCGCGGCGCCAAGAAGAAGGGCGACGCGCTCGACGCCTACTGCGTCAACCTCAACAAGAAGGCGCGCGACGGCAAGATCGACCCGCTGATCGGCCGCGAGAGCGAGGTCCAGCGCACCATCCAGGTGCTCTGCCGGCGGCAGAAGAACAACCCGCTGCTCGTGGGCGATCCCGGCGTCGGCAAGACCGCGATCGCCGAGGGTCTGGCGCGCAAGATCATCCAGCACGAAGTGCCGGAGGTTCTGGCCGACGCGACCGTCTTCTCCCTCGACATGGGCACGCTGCTCGCCGGCACCCGCTATCGCGGCGACTTCGAGGAGCGCCTCAAGCAGGTGATGAAGGAGATCGAGGCGCACCCGAACGCCATCATGTTCATCGACGAGATCCACACGGTGATCGGCGCCGGTGCGACCTCGGGCGGGGCCATGGACGCGTCGAACCTGCTGAAGCCTGCCCTGGCCTCCGGCACGCTGCGCTGCATCGGCTCGACCACCTACAAGGAGTACCGCCAGTACTTCGAGAAGGATCGCGCCCTGGTGCGCCGGTTCCAGAAGATCGACGTCAACGAGCCGTCGATCCCCGACACGATCGAGATCGTGAAGGGGCTGCGGCCGTACTTCGAGGAGTTCCACAAGCTCAAGTACACGACCGAGGCCGTGAAGGCCGCGGTGGAGCTGTCGGCCCGCTACATCAACGACCGCAAGCTGCCCGACAAGGCGATCGACGTGATCGACGAGACCGGTGCCTCGCAGATGCTGGTGCCCGAGGCGCGCCGCAAGCGCACCATCGGCATCAAGGAGATCGAGGCGACCATCGCCACGATGGCCCGGATCCCGCCGAAGACCGTTTCCAAGGACGACGCGGTGGTGCTCCAGCACCTGACCGAGAACCTGAAGCGGGTGGTCTACGGCCAGCCGAACGCCATCGAGGCCCTGACCTCGGCGATCAAGCTGGCCCGGGCCGGCCTGCGCGACCCGGATAAGCCGATCGGCTCGTACCTGTTCGCGGGCCCGACCGGCGTCGGCAAGACCGAGGCCGCCAAGCAGCTCGCCGCATCCCTCGGCGTCGAGATGCTGCGCTTCGACATGTCGGAGTACATGGAGCGCCACACGGTGAGCCGCCTGATCGGCGCGCCCCCCGGCTACGTGGGCTTCGACCAGGGCGGCCTGCTCACCGACGGGATCGATCAACACCCGCACTGCGTGCTCCTCCTCGACGAGATCGAGAAGGCGCATCCGGACCTGTTCAACATCCTGCTGCAGGTGATGGACCACGGGAAGCTGACCGACCACAACGGCAAGCAGGTCGATTTCCGCAACGTCATCATCATCATGACGTCGAATGCGGGCGCGTCCGATCTGGCCAAGGCCGCCTACGGCTTCACGCAGTCGAAGCGCTCCGGCGACGACGTCGAGGCGATCAACCGCCTGTTCGCGCCGGAATTCCGCAACCGGCTCGACGCGATCATCTCGTTCGGCCACCTGCCGAAGGAGGTGGTGGCGAAGGTGGTGGACAAGTTCGTCCTCCAGCTCGAGGCGCAGCTCGCCGACCGCAACGTCACGATCGAGCTCTCCGACGAGGCTCGGGACTGGCTGGTGGAGCACGGCTACGACGACGCGATGGGCGCCCGGCCCATGGCCCGGCTGATCCAGTCGACCATCAAGACGCCGCTCGCCGACGAGGTCCTGTTCGGCCGGCTGAAGGACGGCGGCGCGGTCCGCGTGGTCGTCCGCAAGCCGGAGGACGGCGAGGCCAAGACCGGCGCGAAGGACGGCCTGACCTTCGAGTTCCCGGCCGGCCCGGTCACGCCCAAGCCCGAGAAGGACGTGACCAACGCCGCCAAGCGCCACAAGCGGGCCAAGCCCCGCACCGCGTCCCGGAAGAAGACGCCGAAGGACAATAAGGGTGGCGGCGGCAGCTCGGGCGGCGGCGTCCGGACCGTGCCGAAGGTGCCACTCGTGCGCGCCTAATGCTGTGCGTGCCGGCCGGCGGCCTTCCGGACTCGGGGGCCGCCGGTCTATGACCGCCGCGACGCGCATGCGCCGCGGCGAGGAGGCGCCCGATGACTGACAACCTGCACGAGGGACCTCTGTCCCCCGTCGCGCAGCCGGCGCCCCCCAAGAAGCTCACCCGGCGCGAGGAGCGGCGCCGGCGTCGCCAGCGGCGCCGCCGCGGCGAGGAGGTGCTCGCCTGGGTGCTCGTGCCGTTCATCTGCTTCGGCATCTACTGGGGCATCGCCGCCGGCTTCGACTTCTTCGGCACCTCGCCGGGCCAGGTCTGGGACCAGCTGATGCAGGTCAAGGCCATGATGGAGAAGCGCTCGGGCAGCCAGGGCGCGCGCGGGTAGCGCGCCGCGCAGCCCGCGCGCGGAGGCCGACGCCTCCGGACGGATCCGCGCGGGCGCGTTCATGACACCGACTCGACGATCGCTTCTCGCTGCTCCCCTCCTGGCGATGCCGGCCCTCCGCGGCCGGGCCAGCGGCGGACCCGTGGTCGTCGTCGGCGCCGGAGCCGCCGGGCTCGCCGCGGCCGCCCTCCTGCGGGCCGCCGGGCAGAGCTTCACCCTCGTCGAGGCGCGGGAGCGGATCGGCGGCCGCGCCTTCACCGACCGGGCGCTCGGCGCCGCGTGCCGGTTCGACGCCGGCGCCGAGTACATCCACTGGGCCGAGCGCAACCCCTGGGCCCCGATCGCCCGGGCGGCGCAGGCGCCCGTCGCCCGCGAGGACGGCTGGGCGCGCAAGCTCGTGATCGACGGCCGTCCCGCCACCGCCGCCGAGGCGGCGCAGCGGCGCGCCGGCTTCTCCGGCCTCGACGCGCTGCTCGCCCCGAAGGCCGGCGACCCGTCCCTGGCGGAGGCGGCCCGGGCCGGCGGTCCGGACGCCGCCACGGCCGCGGCCGGTCTGAGCCGACTCTCCCTCGGCGAGGATCCCGAGCGGGTCTCGGCCGTCGACTACGACCGGCTCTGGTCCGGCTCCGACCTGTGGATCGACGGCTACGGCGACCTCGTGGCGCGGCACTTCGCCGACCTCCCGGTCAGCCTCGGCTGCCCCGTGCGGGCGATCGACTGGTCGGGCCGAGGGGTCCGGGTCGAGACGGCGCGGGGCACGATCGCGGCCGCCGCCGCGATCGTCACGGTGCCGGTCGGCGTGCTCAAGGCCGGGGCCGTGGCGTTCACGCCGGCCCTGCCGGAGGCCGCCCGGACGGCGCTCGACGGCCTGTCGATGGGCGCCTACACCAAGATCGGCCTGCGCCTCGACCCGGCACGCCTCGACGGAGCCGCCCTCGGCGACGCGGTCTCGGCCGCGACGGGCGGACCGACCATGTACTTCGAGATGCAGCCCTTCGGCCGGTCCCTGGCGGTGGCCAATCTCGGGGGCGACTTGGCGCGGGACCTGTGCCGGGCCGGCGAGGCGGAGGCGGTGGCGCTCGCCACCGAGCGACTCGTCGCGGTGCTCGGCGGCGGCGCCCGGAGCGCCGTCGAGGCAGGCCGCCTCGCCGGCTGGTGGACGGATCCGCACGCGCGGGGCTCCTACTCGATCGCCGCCCCCGGCCACGCGGAGGCCCGCGACCGCCTGCGCGCGCCGGTGGGCGGGCGCTTGTTCTTCGCCGGCGAGGCGTTGGCTGGCGGCGGCGCCATGACGGTCGGCGGGGCGACGCTCGACGGCGAGCGCGCCGCGCGGGCGGTGCTGAAGGCGCTGGGCGCCTGAGCGGCCGTCCGCCGCGGCCGGATCAGGCGGTCGCGGCGCGGCCCGGCAGCGGCCGCACCGGCGCCGCGACGGCGACCCGGCGCCGGACCGCCGCCACGGCCAGGGGCTCGGCGCGGCCGCGCAGGGCGTGGCTGCCGAGATCCTCCGCCACGAGGTCGTCCGGCAACGGCCCCATCCGGGCGAGGAGGTCGGCCGAGACGAGGACGTCGACCCCCAGGGTCTTCGACAGCGCCTCCAGCCGGGCCGTCGTGTTCACGACGTCGCCGAAATACGCGATCTTGTGCCGCTCCAGCCCGATCTCGGCGGTGACCACCGGCCCGCAATGCAGCGCCGCGCGGAACTGCGGCACCTGTCCGAAGCGGCCGCGCCAGTTCTCCGCCTCGGCGGCGAGCCGCTCCTGGAACGCGAAGACGCAGCGCAGGCAGGCGGCGTCGCGCAGGCCCCGCTCCATCGTCCAGGTCACCAGCGCCAGGTCGCCGACGTAGTCATCGATGGAGCCGCGGGCGTGCGCCACCGGCAGCGCCAGGGCGTTGAAGACCTGCCCGAGATAGGCCTGCGCGGCCCGGTCGCCGTACCGGTCGGCGAAGCGCGTCGACCCCGTCACGTCGAGGAAGAGGAAGATCCGCTCCTCGCTGATCGGCCGGTGGTAACGCCCGATCAGCAGGTTGGCGAAGACGCCGGGGCCGATCAGGTCGCGGACCCGGAACACGAACACCACCAGGGCCGAGATGCCGAGCGCGTAGAGCAGGCCGGACTGCGACATCAGCATCGCGTTCCGCTCGCTGTACATGAACCGGAACAGCTGATTCAGCACCGTGCTGGCCACGGCGTTCCCGACGACGATGAGCGCGATGTAGAGCGCGACCGTCGCGAGCAGGAACAGCGGCGTCGCGAGGCCGCGGACGCGGTCGCGCAGGCCCGGCGCCAGCAGCCGGCGCTCGTAGAGCAGGATCGGCGTGCCGATGATCGCGCCGCGGATCGCCGTGCCGGTCAGCGGGGCGATCCCGAAGATCGCCCCGTAGAGCAGTCCCGCCAGGGCGCCGAGACCCGGCGCCACCAGCAGGAACCAGCGCGGGCTGAAACGCATGGGTCGCGTCCCCTGCCCGGCCGACCCTCAGTCCAGCCGGAGCGCGTGGACCGAGAACAGCTGCTCCGGGTCCGTCCAGACCGTCAGCCACGTCCAGCCGGCGCGCTCGGTGAGCGCCCGGAACGTGGCCGGCGTGTACTTGTAGCTGCTCTCAGTGTGGATCGTCTCGCCCGCCGCGAAGCGGAAGGTGTCGGCGCCGACCCGCACGGCCTGCGCGTCGCGGGCCACGAGATGCATCTCGATCCGCGACGCGTCGGTGTTGAACACCGCCCGGTGGCTGAAGGCGCCGGGCTCGAAGCGGCCGGCGAGCTCCCGGTTGATCCGGGTCAGCAGGTTGAGGTTGAAGGCCGCCGTGACGCCCTGCGCGTCGTCGTAGGCGGTCTCCAGCACCGCGGCGTCCTTCACGAGGTCGACGCCCACGATCATGTGGGCGCCCGGCCCCAGGATCCGGCCGAACCGGCGCAGCAGCGCCTCGGCCTCGTGCGGGTCGAAATTGCCGATGGTCGAGCCCGGGAAGAAACCGGCGCGCGGCAGGCCGTTCAGGCTCTCCGGCAGGTCGAAGTCGCGGGTGAAGTCGGCGACGACCGGCTCGACCCGCAGGTCCGGGAAGTCGCCCCGCAGGGCCTCCGCCTGCCCGCGCAGGAACTCGCCCGAGACGTCCACCGGCACGTAGGCGGCCAGCGTGTCGAGATGGTGCAGGAGCCGGCGCAGCTTCACGGTCGAGCCGCTGCCGAACTCCACCAGCGCCGCGTGGGCCGGCAGCAGCGCGGCGATCTCGGGGCCGCAGGCCTCGAGGATGCCGATCTCCGTGCGGGTCGGGTAGTATTCCGGCAGCTGCGTGATCGCCTCGAACAGCGCGGAGCCGGCCGCGTCGTAGAAGTATTTCGGCGACAGGGCCTTCTGGGGCTTCGAGAGGCCCGCGCGGACGTCGTCGAGGAAGCTCAGCGGCGGCGCGTCCAGCGTGACCGGCGTCGCGTCGGTGAAGGTGGGCTTGATGGTCAAGGGCGGCTCCGGGGCGCGTCAGGCGGCATCGGCGAGGCGCAGGCCCGTGAACTGCCAGCGCTGGTGCGGATAGAAGAAGTTGCGGTACGGCAGCCGGGCATGGCCCTCGGGAGTCGCCACCGACGAGCCCCGCAGCACGAACTGGTTGGCCATGAACTTGCCGTTGTACTCGCCGAGCGCGCCCGGGAGCGGCCGGTAGCCCGGATACGGGACGTAGGCGCTGCGGGTCCATTGCCAGACGAGGCCGAAGGCGTCCGGCAGGCCGCCGTCGCGCGCCGCGACCTCCCATTCGAACTCGGTCGGCAGGAAGCGGCCGGCCCAGCGGGCGTAGGCGTCAGCCTCGTAGTAGCTGACGTGGGTGACGGGCGCGTCGAGGTCCACGGGGCGCTCGCCGCCCAGCGTCATGGTCGCCCACCCCTCCCCGGCGCGGCGCCAGTAGCCGGGAGCCTCCCAGCCCTCCGCCGGCCCGGCATACCAGCCGTCCGAGAGCCACAGCTCTGGCTTGGCGTAGCCGCCATCCTCCATGAAGGTGAGCCACTGGCGGTTGGTCACGAGCGCCCGATCGATCCGGCCGGCCGGGATCAGCGTCTCGTGCCTCGGGGATTCGTTGTCGAACGAGAAGCCCTCCCCCGCGTGCCCGATCCAGGCGATCGCGCGGTCGAGCGTGACCTGGCCGTCCTGCGCCGCTGCCTTCGGGAACCGCCAGTCCGGATCGTAGGCCGGGTTGAGCGGGTTCTGCGCGAAGGCGTGCAGGATGTCGGTGAGGAGGAGCTCCTGGTGCTGCTGCTCGTGGTAGAGGCCGATCTCCAGGATCGGCAGCACCGCCTCCAGGGCGCGCTCGGAGGCCTGGCCCAGCAGGGCCTCGACGGCGCGGTCGATATGGGCCCGGTAGGCGGCGACCTCCGCCATGGTCGGGCGGGTGATCATGCCGCGCTGGATGCGCGGCTGACGGGGACCCGCCGCCACGTAGTACGAATTGAACAGATAGTGCAGCCGCGCGTCATAGATCGCGTAGCCCGGCAGGTGCTCCCGGAGCAGGAACTGCTCGAAGAACCACGTGACGTGCGCCCGGTGCCACTTGGTCGGGCTGGCGTCGGCCATGGACTGGACCTGCTGATCCTCCGGGGAGAGCGGCGCGGCGCGGCGCTCGGTCTCGCTCCGGACCTGCCGGTAGGCGGCGATCCAGGCGGCCCGGTCGATCGGCCGGGCGGTGACCGGCGGCGGCGGGAAGGCCGGTGCCGCAGGGTCGCGTGTCTCGTCCGGGCGCAGTGCGGCTGTCGCTGCCATGACGATGGTCCCTTGTTTCGGGCCTAACCGAGAACCGTCTTCTCGACCTTGGCCGGCGCGCAGAAGATATGTTCCGGCCGTGCTCCGACAACCTCTGCGACAGCGCTCTTCCGCGACAGGGGGCTCGCTCGACGTCGAGGTCGGGCGGCCACCTGCGCGTCTCCGGCGTCTTCGCCGCGGCCGCGCGGCGGTTAACGGAACGGGTTGGGGATCACGGGTCTTTCTCTCGCCGCAGTGAGACTGCCTTAACCCTCGCTGCCGAGATTTTGGGACGCTCTTCGAGGAGTCCGGGGTTCTCATGCGGATCGATCTGATGGCCGGGGCCAGCCTGTCCGCCGCCGCGCTGCGCTGCGCCGCCGAGCCGACCATCCTGGTGTTCGATTCCGGCCTCGGCGGCCTGACCGTTCTCGACGCCGTGCGCCGCGCCCGCCCGGACGCCCGCTACGTCTACGTGGGCGACGACGCGGCCTTCCCGTACGGCCGGCTCTCGGAGGCGACCCTCGTCGCGCGCGTCCTCACGGTGATGGAACGGCTGGTCGCGACCCACCGGCCCGACCTCGTGGTGATCGCCTGCAACACCGCCTCGACGCTGGTCCTCCCGGCTCTGCGCCAGCGCTTCACCACGCCCTTCGTGGGGGTCGTGCCGCCGATCAAACCGGCCGCCGAGGCGACGCGCTCGCGGCTCGTGACGCTGCTGGCGACGCCCGGCACGGTGGCGCGCTCCTATACCCACGACCTGATCGCGACCTATGCCGGCTCCTGCGCGGTGACGCTGGTCGGCTCGCAGAACCTCGCCGGCTTCGCGGAGGCCGAGCTCGCGGGCGCGCCGGTGGACGACGCCGCCCTCGCCGCCGAGATCGCCCCCTGCTTCGTCGCCGAGGCCGACGGGCGGCGCACCGACGTGGTCTGCCTCGCCTGCACCCATTACCCGCTGCTGCTGCCGCGCCTCCAGGCGGTGGCGCCCTGGCCGGTCACCTGGATCGACCCGGCGCCCGCCATTGCCCGGCGCGTGGTGCAGCTGATCGGCCCCCGCCCCCGCGAGGCGGACCGGCACGGCTCGGCGCTCGGCGCCTTCACGGCCGGCACCTGCCTGACCGATGCCCTGCGCGCGGCCCTCGCCGACCGGGGCATCGGCGACGTCGCCGTCGAGGCGGTCCCGCTGCCGATGCAGTGAGGCGCCGCGGCGCCTCGCGTCCTGCCAGGACTCGATCGATCAGGACTCGACCGGGGCGTGACCGGCTCAGCCCGGCAGGTCTCTCGCTGCGCCGCTTCGGCCGGACAGGTCGCTCGGGTGCCGCGTAGGGCGTCCTCCGAGAGGGCGCTCCCTACCGAGTGGTGTGCTCACCCGCGGTCTGCGCCGTCGCGACCGGGGCCGCGGCCGCGTCTGCCTCGGCGGGAACGACGAGATGGACGAACAGCATGCCGGCCGCGACGATCAGCGCGAGGGCAAGGATGCGCCACAGCTCCAGGATCGGCTCCTGCGCCGGGGCATCCTGAGTCACTCGGTTCGTCTCGCTCGGCATCGCTTCCGCTTTCCCGCCTCTGACAACCCGGATCGGACACCCGGAGGATGAACGCTTCGTAAAACCCGCCCCGATCGGGCCGGCCCGCGACGACGGCGCGGGGCACGGCGTCGGGATCGTCGCCGCCACCGCGAGGCACCGGGAGCGGACGCTGGCGATCGCCACGCCGATCCGGGCGCTGTCGCAGCGGAATGGGGCCGCAGCAGGACGGGCTCGGTCCCGCGGCGTGCGGTGCCGCACCGGGCGACGCTGCAATCGGGGTGCGGTCTCTGTCTCGAGGCCGAGCGGAGGCAGCACCCCGTCATCCCGGGGCCGCGACGCGGAGCCCGGGCGCCGGATCCGCCGGATTGTCCCGGTCGTCCGGGCCGGAGATGCCTGTCTGCCGGATCGATCTTCTCGCCCGCGGGGCCGCTCCGGCGGGCCTACGCGGCGACCGGCAGGGCCGCGACCTCGCAGCTGTCGGCGCGCAGGCGCCAGTCGACCACCCGGGCGTCGGCGCAGAGAAGCGCCTTGGCCTGCCAGACGGCCGACACCTCCGACGACGCCCGGACCAGGATCGAGCGCTGCCGCACCCGGTGCTCGTGGCCAGTATCGTCCGCGACGGTCTTGTAGAAGGTGACGCGATAGAGGCGCATGGTTCTGGCTCCGGTCTGGCGCGGGGATCGTCGGAGACCGGGGCGGCGCGCGCATTGATCCCGCGCAAGGACAGATCCTGCGCAAGGACACTGCGCCCGCGTCGACCCTGGGCGGTCGAGGCGACGCAATCAGTTGTCGACAGTTGAATACCGCTCGATACAGGGCGTTGATTGCATTACCGGGAATGTTCTAGCTTCCTCAACGATCGTCCGCGTCTCCGAGTGGTCCGCGGCGGGACTCCGGTCCGGGAGTGCCTGATGTTCGAGAGTGTGTTCTGGGGCGCGGTACTCGTCGCGCTGATCGGGTCGGCCGCGCTGGTGGCGATCGGCGCCAGCGTCCAGCCGCGGTTGGGTCGCAAGATGGACGTGGACGCGCGCCTCTCCGATTCCCGCCGGACCTTCGGGCGCAAGCGGCGCTGGGCGCGCCCGCCGCGGACAACGCGGCGCCTCCGCCTGCTCCCCCTGCGGTGACGGGCGCTGCACCAAAGACGTACATCTTCCGCCGACGGCCCGCGTGATAGCCTCCGATCGACTGCGGAAATGCAGTGTTCACGCCGGGCTGGAGGGATCGGTACTGATGAGCGTGCGTCAGATTTGTGATCAGGTTCGGATCGCCGAGCAGGCGTTCACCGCCGCGCTCGGCAACATGAAGGCCACAGGCCTGCGCGAGGCGCTGACCCGCGAGCTGCAGGAGATGGAGAGCGCCGAGATCGACGCCGGTCAGGACGCGGCCTCGGCGCGGTCGGCCTCGTGGAAGCGGGTGAAGATGCTGCACGGGCTCGGCTACCCGGTCGATTTCGGCTGGCTTCACGCCGCCGCCAGCCCGGCCCGCTGAGCGGGGCCGGCCGCCGGCCGGCGATGCTCCCGACGGATTGTTTGCCGGCTTCCGGATCGGGTCGGCGCTTTCGCCCGTTGTGCCTGCCGGGTGTTGTCGCACCCGGCCGACGCGCCGACCTCTCGATCCGGACACGACATGCTGGCTTGGTTTCGCGGCCTGATGCCGCGGGAGGACCGGTTCTTCGACCTCTTCGAGCGCCACGCGCGAACGCTCGAGGATGGCGCGGCCGCGCTGCGTTCCCTTCTCGACGGGACTCAGGCCGTGCCGGCGGCCTACGCGGCGATCGCGGCCCACGAGGACGCGGCGGATGAGATCACCCGGGAGGCGCTGCTGGCGGTCCGCCGGACCTTCATCACGCCGTTCGACCGCGGCGACATCCAGGCCCTGGTCGGCTCCCTCGACGACGCCATCGACCAGATGCTCAAGACCGCCAAGGCGGTCCAGCTCTTCGAGGTCAGCACCTTCGAGCCGGCGATGCGTGAGATGGGCGCGGTCATCCAGGAAGCCGCACAGGTCACCGCCGAGGCGCTGCCGAAGCTGCGGGCCCTCGGCGAGAACGCCGCCGCGCTGAACAGCCTGACCGAGCGCGTCATCGAGCTGGAGGGGCGGGCCGACGACCTGCACAATGACGGCCTGAAGGCCCTGTTCAAGGCCTCGGGGCGGGACCCCATGGCCTTCCTCGTCGGGTCCGAACTGTACGGCCATCTGGAGAAGGTCATGGACCGGTTCGAGGACGTGGCGAACCAGATCAGCAGCATCGTCGTCGAACATGTCTGAGCCGCAGGTCGCCGCGTGACGCTCCTCGTCGTCCTCATCGTCCTCGCCCTGGTCTTCGACTTCCTGAACGGGCTGCACGACGCCGCCAACTCCATCGCCACCATCGTGTCGACGCGGGTGCTGGCGCCCCGCTACGCCGTGTTCTGGGCGGCGTTCTTCAACTTCGTCGCCTTCCTGGTCTTCGGCCTGCACGTCGCCGGCACGGTGGGCTCGGGCATCATCGACGTCGCCACGGTGGACGATCGGGTCATCATGGGCGCCCTCGGCGGCGCCATCACGTGGAACCTCGTCACGTGGTACGCCGGGATCCCGTCCTCCAGCTCCCACGCCCTGATCGGCGGCCTGCTGGGCGCCGGCATCGCCAAGGCGGGAGTCGGCGTGATCGTCTGGCCCGGCGTCATCGCCACCAGCGCCGCCATCGTCCTCTCGCCGGCCCTCGGCTTCGCCCTGGGGCTGCTGCTGATGCTGGCCGTCTCGTGGATCTTCGTCCGCGCGACGCCGCACGCCGTCGACCGCCTGTTCCGGGGCCTGCAATTCGTCTCGGCCTCGCTCTACTCGCTCGGCCACGGCGGCAACGACGCCCAGAAGACCATGGGCATCATCGCGGCCCTGCTCTACGCCCACGGCGAGAGCGGGGCCTTCCACGTGCCGCTCTGGGTGGTGCTGTCCTGCCAGACCGCCATGGCCCTCGGTACCCTTCTGGGCGGCTGGCGCATCGTCCACACGATGGGCTCGAAGATCACGCGGCTGTCGCCCATGCAGGGCTTCTGCGCCGAGACCGGCGGCGCCGCGACACTGTTCGCCGCGACCGCCTTCGGCATCCCGGTCTCGACCACCCACACGATCACGGGCGCGATCGTCGGCGTCGGCGCGGCGCGGCGGGTCTCGGCGGTCCGCTGGAACGTCGCGCAGGGCATCGTGATCGCCTGGGTGATCACGATGCCGGCCGCGGCCCTGGTCGCGGCCCTGACCTACGCGGCGTCGGGGCTCGTCCTGCCATAGGGGACGGGCGCGGCCGGATCCGGCACCGGTTCACCAGCGATGGCGCCAGCCGCCATGATGCCAGCCGCCATGATGCCAGCCGCCGTGCCATCCCCCATGCCAGCCGGCATGGCGGAACCCGCCCCAGCGATAGCCGCCCCACGCGAACCGCCGGTGCCAAGGGTAGCGGTAGCCGTAGTGCCACCGATAGCCGACCCGCGGATAGACCGGGACGTAGACGAACGGCCGATAACCGAGATTCGGGCGGCACCAGCCGTAGAGGTTGCGGTGAAAGCCGGGACCGCAGCCGTCGCGCGCCTCGGCGCTCGAACCGGCCATCAGAACCCCAGCGGCGAGCGCCACGGGCATGACGAGGGTGCGGATCATGACTCAACTCCAGCGAAGTCTCGACGGGAGTCCGGCCGCGGGGCCGGGCGAGGAATGGGGGGCGGCTCAGTTCGGCCAGCAACGGCGCCCATAGGGGCCGATGTGGAAGCCCGCCGGGCACGAGCGGCCGCGAACGTAGCCGCCCCACTGGCCGCCGGTGCGGCAGCCGCCGTAGGGGCCGCGATGCCCGTAGGGACCGCAGCCGCCGTAGACCTGGATGATCCGGGCGCCGTCGGCCCCGTCGGAGACCGCGTCCTGAACCAGCGGCAGCGCCGAGGCGGGGACCGCGAGGCCGACGAGGAGCGCGGCCGGGACGAGAACCTTCAACATCGATGATCTCCTTCCGCTCGATCGGGCAGTCCGGCCTTGAGCCGACCGCCGCCGCCGGGGCGGAGGATCCGCCGCGGCGTGTGAGCGAAGGTTCGTCCGCGCGCGCTTCCCGGATGTGACCGGGCCGCGCCGTCCTGTAACGATGTGTAACGGCCGGTTGCCTGCTCGTTGCCGCCCGCTTTCAGGACAGGCTCGGCAGGGTCACGACGAGCCGCGCGCCGCCTTCCGCACCGGCCTCCGCCACTACCGTGCCGCCGTGGGCCTCGGCGATCTGCCGGCTGATGGCGAGGCCGAGGCCGGTCCCGCCGGTCTGCCGGCTGCGCGAGCGCTCGACCCGGTAGTACGGGCTGAACACCGCCGTCCGCTCGGCCTCGGGAATGCCCGGCCCGTCATCCTCGACCACGATCCGGCAGACCGTCCCGGCCCGGCTCACCGCCACCGCCACCGAGGAGCGCCCGAACTTGACGGCGTTCCCGATCAGGTTGGCGACGACCCGGCGCAGGGCGACCGCGTCGCCGGCCACCGTGGCGTCCCGCACCTCCTCGCCGGTCAGGCTGATCGTGGCGCCCTGCGCGGCGTGCTCGGCCACCTCGACGGCGACGAGATCGGCGAGGTCCACAGGCGCCCGCGTCGCCTCGACCGCGGTGCCGCGGGCGAATCCCAGCGACGCGTCGATCAGCTCGGTCATGGCGTCGAGATCCGCCACCAGCTTGTCCCGGAGCGTCGGCTCCGCCACCGCCTCCGCGCGCAGGCGCAGCCGGGTCAGGTAGGTCTTGAGGTCGTGCGAGATGGCGCCGATCAGCAGCGAGCGCTCGGCCATGAGGCCCGCGATCCGCTCCTGCATGCCCTGCACCGCCTGGGCGAGGCGCCGGATCTCCGGCGCGCCCCGGGGCGCGCTCACCCGCTCCGGGGCGCGGCCGTCGAACCGGGTGACCGCGTTGGTCAGGCGCCGCAGCGGCGCGAGTTCGTGGCGCGTGCCGACCAGGACGAGTCCCGCCGCCGCGGCGCCCAGCACCGCCACCCAGAGGCTCAGCGGCTGGCCGAACAGCCACGGCATGAACGAGCGATGGTGCTGGGCCGCGGTGATCACCGCGTACCGGCCGTCGGGCAGCCGGTAGGTCGCCAGCGCGAGGCGCCCGACCGGTCCGGTGCGCTCCGCTGGGTCGATGTTGGCCGGATCGACGCCGCGGCGCAGCAGGGCGGCGTCGGTGTAGGCCTGGACGCGGCCGGCCGGCTCCGCCGTCATCCGGCGAAGCCGGGCTTCGAGGTGGGGCTCGCGGATCAGGTCGGTCGTCTCGGGCGACGCGTCGACGATCTCCGCCCGCAGCACCTCGCCGCTCACCGCCCTCAGGATGGCCGGTCTCTGGGCGGGATCCGCGTCGCGCAGCAGCGTCATGATGCCGGCAGCCTGATCGACCCGCGGGAAGCGGGAGCCGGTGGGCCACCGCTCCTCCCGGCGCTGCCAGTGATCCAGGGCCACTGTGGCGAGGACGAGGAGTGAGAGGGCGCCCAGCAGGAGCAGCATGATGCGCCCGAGGAGCCCGATGCGGCCCATCACGGGGCTCCGGAGCGGACCGGGGCGGCGAGGATGTAGCCGGCGTTGCGCACGGTCTTGAGCAGGGACGCGGCCTGGCTGCCCGAGGCGTCGAGCTTGTGCCGCAGTCGGCTCACCTGGACGTCGATGGTGCGATCGAAGGCGTCGGCGGTCCGGCCGCGGGTCCAGTCGAGGAGCTGGTCGCGCGAGAGCACACGCTGCGGCCGGGTGACGAAGCAGTGGAGCAGGTCGTACTCGGCGCTGGTCAGCGGGACCTCGGCGGCGGGCTCACCGGTGAGCACCGTGCGGGCCGCGAGATCGACCACGAGGTCGGCGACGCTCAGCCGCTCGCTCGCGGCCTCGGCGGCCTGGACGCCGGCGCCGTGGGCCCGTCGCAGGACCGCGCGGATCCGGGCCAGCAGGACCCGCGGGTTGAACGGCTTCGAGACGTAGTCGTCGGCGCCCATCTCCAGTCCGAGGACCCGGTCGATGTCCTCATCCTTGGCGGTCAGCATCACGATGGGTGGCCCGCCCGATTCACGCAGGCGGCGGCAGATGGACAGGCCGTCCTCGCCGGGCAGCATCCAGTCGAGGACGACGAGGTGCGGCGCGACGCCCGACGCGAGCAGGCGGTCGAGGGCCGCGCCACCGTCGAGGGCAACGGTGCGGAACCCCTCGCCCTCCAGGTAGCCGGCGAGCAGGGCCCGGATGTCGGGATCGTCCTCGACGATGGCGATGGTGGTGCCCTCGTGCATCGGGCGAGCATAGGGGCGGTGGTCGGCTCGGCAACGCGAAACTGCGCGGTGTCACAAAACGTTACACGTCCCGATCCGGACGCCGAGCCCGCGCCACCGTCAGGGTTCGCTTACTCGCCTCGCCCCCGAAGACGCTCGAGAAGACACCCATGACGAAGACCTACACCATCGCGGCCATTCCCGCGGACGGCATCGGCGTCGAGGTCATCGCCGCCGGCATCGAGGTGCTCGACGCGCTGGCCGAGAAGGCCGGCTCCTTCGCCTTCCGGTTCGACCATTTCGACTGGGGCTCGGACTACTACAAGAAGCACGGCGTGATGATGCCGGCCGACGGCCGCGAGCAGATCCGGAACCACGACGCGATCTTCTTCGGCGCCGTGGGGGCGCCGGACGTGCCCGATCACATCACCCTCTGGGGCCTGCGGCTCGCGATCTGCCAGCCCTTCGACCAGTACGCCAATGTCCGCCCGACCCGGATCCTGCCGGGCATCACCAGCCCGCTGCGCAACGTCTCGGGTCCGGAACTCGACTGGGTGATCGTGCGCGAGAACTCGGAGGGCGAGTATGCGGGCGTCGGCGGCCGGGTCCACCAGGGCCATCCCAACGAGGTCGCCACCGACGTCTCGATGATGACCCGCTCGGGCGTGGACCGGATCCTCCGCTACGCCTTCGAGCTCGCCCGCTCCCGCCCGCGCAAGTTGCTCACCGTCGTCACCAAGTCCAACGCCCAGCGCCACGCCATGGTGATGTGGGACGAGATCGCCGCCGCGGTCGCGAAGGACTTCCCGGACGTGACCTGGGACAAGATGCTGGTCGACGCCATGACGATGCGGATGGTGACGAAGCCCGAGACCCTCGACACGATCGTGGCGACGAACCTGCACGCCGACATCCTGTCGGACCTCGCGGCGGCGCTCGCCGGGTCGCTCGGCATCGCACCGACCGCCAACATCAACCCGGAGCGGACCTTCCCGTCGATGTTCGAGCCGATCCACGGCTCGGCCTTCGACATCACCGGCAAGGGCATCGCCAACCCGATCGCGACCTTCTGGACGGCGTGTCAGATGCTGGAGCACCTCGGCGAGAAGCCGGCGGCCGACCGGCTGATGCGCGCGGTCGAGCGGGTCACGGCGGATCCAGAGCTGCACACGCCGGACCTCGGCGGCACGGCGACGACCCGTCAGGTCACCGACGCGGTCATCGCGGCGATCCGGGGCGACAACGCCTGAGGCGCAACCGGGTGTCCGGGCGGCCTCAGGTCACCGCGCTCGCGAGATCCGGGCTCCGGGTGCCGCAGGCCCGGCAGAAGCGCTCGAAGGTGCTCTTGCGCTGCGCGCAGGACGGGCAGTGCGCGAAGATGCCGAGGCCGCAATGGGGGCAGAAGTTCGTGCTCGCGTCGTCGAGGGCGATCGGCCGCTCGCAGCCGGGGCACGCCTTCTTGGCGAGGCGCGCCAGGGCCTGGTCGGTGGCGATCTCGGTCCGCCGCTCGGCGTCCGGGCGCGCCTCCACCACCGCCTGCCGGGCGCGGTAGGCGTGCAGCGCGTTGATCGCCGCGCGACCCGCGACCAGCGTGACGATCACGCCGACGCCGTACTGCACGTAGCCGCCGTAGCTCGGCATGTAGGGGACGAGCTCGACGAAGAACGCGAAGGCCGCCGCGAAGGCGAAGCCCCACACGAACGGCCAGTTGCGGGTGCGGCGGCGCTTGAGCAGGAGCCATCCGGCGAGGGCCAGCAGCGGCAGCGTCAGGGCGAGGCGATAGCCGAAGACGCGCAGTTCCTGGCCGCGCTCGGCCGCGTCGAGCCGCGCCTGCGCCGCCGCCCGCAGATCGCTGTCCACGCGCAGCTGCGCCGCCTCGCGCTCCGACAGGTCGAGCCCCGTCCGCGCCAGGGCCGCGAGCCGCTCCTCGACGCTGCGCTCGGCGGCCTTCAGCGCGTCGAGCTGCTGGGTGCGCGCGACGAGCCCGGGATCCTGGTCGACCCGCTGGGTGGCGTCCCGAGTCTTCAGCCAGTTGGCGAAGGTCTCGCGCGCGCCCTCGGAGGCGGACTGCGCAGCCTCGAGGGCGAGCTGATCCTGCTCGACCTTCCGTCGGTTGTCGTCCTGCTCCCGGCGGATCTGCTTGAGGGCCTCGGCCGACGCCGTGCCCTGGTCGGTGTCGAGGAACTGGTCGAGGGTGTAGCGGTGCTCCACCTGCGGCAGATCGCCGACGACCAGCGATCCCAGCCCGATCAGGAACCACGCGAAGACGAGCGCGACGAGCCAGAGCGCCAGCGTGAACCAGCGTTCGGAGAGCCTTGAACCGGACCGCACGCGAATCGACCTCGCCGAAAACCGTAGCGGGTCCTTATATCCCGCGTCGCGTTCCGGGATACGCGGGCCGAACCTGAGGGGAGAGTGCCGCCACCGCGGACGGGCGGCTCCACCGGGGCCGCGAGCGCGATCGGCGGCATCCCGACAATCGGACCCCTCCGTACCCGGACGGGTGCGGCGTTGCGCCCGGGAACGTCGCCGAGCGCACCGCCTTTTCCGGCGGTGCGCTCGCGGGCCGCGCCGACCCTCCAACCGGGACTGACTCCACATGCTGACACTCGTGCGCGGATCGGCGACGCTCCTGGTTCTCCTGGCCGCAGGGCCGGCTCTCGCTCAGGGCAAGCCCCTGCCGCAGCCTGCCACCGACGCGATGCCGCCCGTGGAACTGACGATCAGCCTGAAGGACGGCAAGCCGGTCTGCGCCCCGGCCGAGCTCAAGCTTCCTGCCGACACCAACGTCGCGCTGAACATCGTGAGCAGCGCCGACGCGCCGGTGACGATCACCGCGCCCGGGCAGTTCGAGAACGGCCTCGTGCTGCACGCCGACGGCGACCTGGTGCATGTCGCCAGCGAGAAGGGCTACACGGTCAAGCAGAACGGGAAGGGCACGCTGCGCCTGCGGACGATGAAGGCCGGGCAGGACGAGTACGCCTGCACCAGCACGCGCAACGCCGACGCGCCTTTCAAGGGCAAGCTGGTCCTGAGCCCGGCGGCGAACTGAGACCGTGGGCACCGGCGCGGCCACGGCCGACGAACGCTCCGACGGGCCGCTCAGCGTCTACTACGACGGCGGCTGCCCGCTGTGCCGCGCCGAGATCGACCAGTATCGCCGATGCGCCGGCGCGGGCCAGGTCGCCTTCGTCGATGTCGGCCGCGGAGCGACCGAGCCGGTGCTCGGCCCGGATCTCGACCGGGATCGGGCCCTGCGGCGCTTCCACGTCCGGACCGCGGACGGGCAGCTGATCTCCGGTGCGGCCGCGTTCGCGCGCCTCTGGCGGACCCTGCCCGGCTGGCGCTGGCTCGGCCGCGTGGTCGACCTGCGCGTCCTGGGCGCGCGCCCGGTGCTCCCGCTCGCCGAATTGGCCTACCGGCTGTCCCTGCCGCTGCGGCCGCGCTTGGCCCGGCTGATCGCCCGCCTGCGGTGAGCCGATGGCCACCCGCTGCGTCCACTACGTCGGCTTCCGTGATGACCGGTACTGGAACGCCTACCGGATCTTCGGCGGCCCGCGCGTGATCCACCGGCGCTGGGATTTCTACGCGACCCGCGATGTCGGACCGGACGACGTGGTGGTCTTCGCCGAGGGTGACGAGACGCAGCCCGTCGCCGACCGGAACGCGACCGACCTCGACGAGCGCTGGCTGTAGCGGTCCAGCCCGGCCTGCGCACTCCTGTCGCGACGCGGCGCGGGCGGCAGGTCGGACATAGGATCGGGACGCGGCAGAAGGCTTGCCAGGCCGCCCGCGCTCTCGGCCCCGCCCCGATCTGCTCACGGGGCGGGGGAGCGCCTGATCTCACCAGCGAGTGAGCCGAGCCGATACGCAACTTGGCTCAAGGATAGATTGACCGACCGGGGTTACCGATACGTGCCGCGTGCCGCGGAACGGCGGTCCCGCGCGGGGATTCCGGAAACAGGACCGGCGCCGGTGGACCGGGCGCTTCCGCGGATGGCGCCCCGCGCGTCCGCGTCGGGCGCCGTCCAGTATCTTAAGAGGTATTGATCCCGCACAGGGAATCGTCAGTCTGACAGCAAGGTTCTACCCGAGATCGAGGAGGTCCGCGGTGGTCGAGATCCGTATGTCGGAGGACAACGACGGCCGCTGGACGGTCTACGCGCCGGGGCTCGTGGTCACCGATCTGACGCACGAGGAAGCCGAGGCGTTCGCCGCGAGCTACCGTCGCGTCACCGCAGCCTGATCGAGGACGCGCCGCGCGGCGGTGCCGGCGGGGCCGAGCGACGATCCCCGGAGGGATGTCGCGCCGTCGCGAGCACCGCGCCAGCGGAACGCCCGGCGCGAAAAAACCGCCGCGGCCGGAGCCGGGCGGTTCGAGGTGATCTCGCTGGGGAATGTCGAGGCCCGGTCTACGCGCGGGACGGTGGTGCGGTTCCGAGACCGCGGCGCACGGTGGCTGGCCCGGGCCCGGGATCTTCCGTCGAATCGGCCAGGCCCCTCGCCCCCCAGCCTGTCCGACGGCCGCCAGCACGATTCGCGTGAGGGCCGGCAGGCCACGCCATCGAGCGCCTCGTTCTGCAGACCGCTGCCTCCGCGCGCCCGATCCTCGGCAGGTCCGCGTCGGCGAAGACCCGACACCCGGATGCGCGCCGCCGATCCCCGAACGAGGGAGGCGCGACCGGTATCCGGGCCGTCAACCGAACCTCGACGGCTCGCGGCGGGGTCCCGGAGACCGGTCCGGAGTTCTCGGCCTCTAGAAACAACAAAGCCCGCCAAGGCTTTGGCGGGCTGCTGTCAGGCATTTGGTGCCCAGGAAAGGACTCGAACCTTCACCTCTCGCGAGACTGGTACCTGAAACCAGCGCGTCTACCAATTCCGCCACCTGGGCTCGCCGTCGGCCATCGGCCGGCGACGGCTCCGTTTAGGCAACGGAGCCGCCGGCGTCAATCGGGATTTCAGCCCTGCGGCCACTCCCGGATGTCGACGAAGCGTCCGGCCACCGCCGCGGCCGCCGCCATGGCGGGAGACACGAGGTGTGTGCGCCCGCGCGGACCCTGCCGGCCCTCGAAGTTGCGGTTCGACGTCGAGGCGCAGCGCTCGCCCGGACGCAGCTTGTCCGGGTTCATGCCGAGGCACATCGAGCAGCCCGGCTCGCGCCAGTCGAAACCCGCCGCCTTCAGGATCTTGTCGAGACCTTCGGCCTCCGCCTGCGCCTTCACGAGGCCGGAGCCCGGCACGATCATCGCCGAAACACCCTCGTGCACCTTCCGGTCGCCGACGACCCGCGCGACCTCGCGCAGATCCTCGATGCGGCCGTTGGTGCAGGAGCCGATGAAGATCCGGTCCAGGGTGATGTCGGTGATCCGGGTCCCCGGCGTCAGGCCCATGTAGGCCAGCGCCTTCTCCTTCGACTGCCGCTTGTTCTCGTCGGCGATCTCGGACGGGTCCGGGATGCGGCCCTGCACCGAGATCACGTCCTCGGGGCTCGTGCCCCAGCTGACGATCGGCGGCAGGTTGGCCGCGTCGAGGCGCACCTCGCGGTCGAAATGCGCGCCCGCGTCGGTGACGAGGCTCTCCCAGTAGCGGCGGGCCGCGTCGAAGGCCGCGCCCTTCGGCGCCTTGGGGCGGTCCTTCACGTAGGCGAAGGTCGTCGCGTCGGGGGCGACCATGCCGGCGCGGGCCCCTCCCTCGATCGACATGTTGCAGATCGTCATCCGGCCCTCCATCGAGAGGGCGCGGATCGCCTCGCCGGCGTACTCGATGACGTGGCCGGTGCCGCCGGCGGTCCCGATCTCGCCGATGATCGCCAGGATGATGTCCTTCGCGGTCACGCCGGGCGGCAGCGTGCCGTCGACGGAGACGCGCATGTTCCTGGCCTTGCGCTGCACCAGCGTCTGGGTGGCGAGCACGTGCTCGACCTCCGAGGTGCCGATGCCGTGGGCCAGCGCCCCGAAGGCGCCGTGCGTCGAGGTGTGCGAATCGCCGCACACGATCGTCTGGCCGGGCAGCGTGAAGCCCTGCTCGGGGCCGATGATGTGGACGATGCCCTGGCGGCGGTCGAGGGCGTCGTAGAACTCGATGCCGAAGTCGCGCACGTTCTCGGCGAGCGCCTCGAGCTGCGTGCGGCTCTCGGGATCGTCGATGCCCTGCGACCGGTCGGAGGTCTGGACGTTGTGGTCCACGACGGCCAGCGTCTTCTCCGGATGGCGCACCTTGCGTCCCGCCACGCGGAGACCCTCGAACGCCTGCGGGCTCGTCACTTCGTGAACGAGGTGCCGGTCGATGTAGAGGAGGCTGGAGCCGTCCGGCTGGACATCGACGACGTGGTCGTCCCAAATCTTGTCGTAGAGGGTGCGCGGGCTGGTCATCGGTCTTCGTCTTCGGCGAATGGGGTCGGTGCAGAACTCTCGCGATGAAGCGTGGTCCTTAGTAGGCATCGCGCGCGGTTTTCGAAAGAGGCGAGCCCTGTGCCGGTCGATTGGCCGCCCGGCTGATCCGCGCGGTTGTCACCGCGGCGGCTCCGACGCGCTGGCGCGCCACCCCGCACAGGCTCTATGCCGGGACGGGGGAGGCGGCCGGCACCGACGAACGGCCGAACGTGGGAGTGAACGATGGCTGAGGCCCCGGCAGAGATCCTGTTGCTCCGGAAGATGCACCCGCTCGTGGAGAAAGCCTTCGACGGACGGTACGGGGTCCACCGGCTGGCGGAGGCCGCGGACCCGGAGGCTCTGCTCGCCGAGATCGGCCCGCGGATCCGCGCGCTCTGCGTCGGCGGCGCGGTGGACGGGGCGCTGATGGACCGGCTGCCGAACCTCGAGCTGATCGCGAATTTCGGCGTGGGCTACGATGCCGTCGACGCCGCCGGAGCGCGGCAGCGCGGCATCGTCGTCACCAACACGCCGGACGTGCTCACCGACGAGGTCGCCGACCTCGCCCTCGGCCTCGTCCTCGCCACCCTGCGGCGGATCCCGCAGGCCGACCGCTACCTGCGCGACGGCCACTGGCCCAAGGCGCCGTTCCCGCTCACGGCGTCCCTGCGCGGGCGGCGGGTCGGCATCCTCGGTCTCGGCCGGATCGGGCGGGCGATCGCCCACCGGCTGGAGAGCTTCGGCGTCGAGATCGACTATCACGGCCGCAGCCGGCAGGCGGACGTGCCCTACACGTATCACGACACGCTGCTCGGCCTCGCCCGCGCGGTTCACATCCTGATCGTGGTGGCGCCCGGCGGCGCCGACACGCGCAACCTCGTGAACGCGGCCGTGCTGGAGGCGCTCGGTCCCGAGGGCATCCTGATCAACGTCGCCCGCGGCACCCTCGTCGACGAGGCGGCGCTGACCGCGGCGCTGCGGGCCGGTACGATCCTCGGCGCCGGCCTCGACGTGTTCGAGAACGAGCCGCACGTGCCCGCGGATCTCGCCGCCCTCGACAACACGGTGCTGCTGCCGCATGTCGGGTCGGCCTCCGAGCACACCCGCGCGGCGATGGCCCAGCTCGTCGTCGACAACGTCGTCTCGTGGTTCGAGGGGCGGGGTCCGCTGACGCCCGTGGCCGAGACCCCCTGGAGACCCACCGCGTGAGACAGGCTCAGGCCGCCCTGCTGACCGCGTCGGCACTGATCGCGACCGCCGCGATCGTCCGGCCGGCCGCCGCCCAGGACGTGCCCGACGCGACCGACCTGGCCGCGCCCCCGCCCCCGGCCGCGGAGACGCTCGCGGCGCCTCCGGCTCCCACCGCGCCGCCGAGCCTGCCCGAGAAGCTCGGACAGGTGCCGGGCACCTGGGACCTGTCCCGCGACGGCACCAACCGCCGCTGCGTCATGACCCTGGTGCTCGACAGCGGCGAGGCGGGGCAGCGGCTGCGCTTCCCGGCCGGTTGCCGGCGGGCCCTGCCGGTCCTGAAGGGGGTCGCCGGCTGGCTCTTCGTCGACGGCGCCCTCCGCCTCGTCGACCGCAACGTCCGCCCCGTCCTCGAATTCGCCAGGCGGCCGGACCAGCGCAGCCTCGTCGCCCAGGCCGAGGGCGGCGAGCGCTACAGTCTCGTTCCCCTCGACATCGTCGCGATGCGGCCGGCCGACGCGGCGGCCGCGCCCGAGATCGCGCCGGCGGATCCGGCAAACCCGGACCCCTCCCCGCTCCGAACGGCGGCCCGGGTCCCGGCCGAGCTGCAGCCGGCGGCGACCGCCTCGGCGGGGCCGGCGCCGGGCCTCTACGCCCTCGACCGCTTCCAGCAGCGCGACACCTGCCGGATCAACCTCGATGGGAGCGGCGGCGGCGTCCACATCGTTCCCGGCTGCCACGACAGTGGCCTGGAGGTGTTCGACCCGGTGCGCTGGCGCTACACGAACGGCCGGATGACGCTGACCGCCAAGCGCGGCCACAGCATCGACCTCGTGCCGAGCGGCGACGGTCGCTGGCGGCGCGATCCCGAGGTCGGCACCACCTTCGTCCTGCGCCGCGTCGATTGACCGCCCGCGCGGCCCGATGTCGGTCGGGTCAGCGAGACGAGCCGCGCCCGTCCTGGACCGGGAGCATCCGCTCCAGCAGCCCGTCGCGCCGGATGACCAGGTGCCACGCCGTGCCGGCGATATGCAGCAGGACCAGGGCGTAGACGAGCCACTGGCCGAAGACGTGGATCGACTCGAAGACCTTCTGGGTCGCGTCGTCCTTCGGCAGTCCCGGAATCGTGAACAGCCAGAAATACGGCGTGTCGCGTCCCGACAGCGCGCTCAGCAGGTAGCCGCTGATCGGCATGATCAGGAAGATCGCGTACAGCAGGTAGTGGTTGACGCGCCCGATCAGCGTCAGGAGCCGGGGCGCCTGCGGGTCCGGCGGCGCGGGCCGGACCATCCGCCAGACGATCCGCAGGACCACGATCGCCAGGATCGTCAGGCCGACCGACTTGTGCAGCACGAACATGCTGCCCTTGGCGGGGGTCGGCGGCAGGCTGATCGCGACCCAGGCGAGCGGCAGCACCGCCAGGACCAGGGCGGCGTTCAGCCAGTGCAGCGCCTGCGACACCGGGTGGTAGCGCGGCAGTCCGGACGCCGTGACGTAGGTGGCGGGCAGCGCGGTCGGCGCCTTGCCGGCCGTGAGCGGAGAGCCTGACATGATCCCTCGCGGATGAGCGTGGTCCCGCATCGATCTAGGGCCCGCCTCAGGTCGGGGGAGTCTCCCGTCAGGCTGATGGGCCGGAGGCGGCCGTCCGCGACACGTCGAGCAGGGCGGATAGTTCCGCGGCCGCGGCGCGCAGCCGGACCGACACGGTCTCGTCGACGATGCGTCCGTCCACGAGGTCGTCGGAGCCGGCATAGACCGAGGTCGGCGCGACATGGGCCGCGAAGAAGCCGAACAGCGGCCGGAGCCCGTGCTCGACCACCAGGGCGTGGCGCAGGCCCCCGCCCGTCGCGGTCAGCGCCACCGGCATGCCGATCATCCGGGCCGGGTCGACGAAGTCGAAGACGTGCTTGAACATCCCGGCATAGCCGCCCTGGTAGACGGGCGTCCCGACGATCAGGGCGTCCGCCGCCTCGATCGCCTCGATGAGGCGCGCGGCCGGCGCCGACAGGTCGTCCCGCTGCGTCGCGCCGAGGCCCGGACCGGCATCGATCAGGTCGTAGACGGCGAGGTCGATCCCGCGCAGGCGCCCGAGCTCGGCGCCGAGGGCCTCGACCAGGATGCGGGTGCGCGAGGGCCGCTTGGCGCTACCCGAGAAGGCGACGACGCGGGCACGGCTGGGCTTCACACTCGACTCGACACTCACCACGAAACCTTCCGCCGCAGCACGCCCCGATCCGGGCCTTCCAACACTCTGGCGCATGCGCGGCACGCGACACGAGTCGATTCGACGGTAACGCATTCCCGCGCCGGATAAAGCCTCGGCGCGGCCGCGCGGGTGGCGGTCCGGCGGGACGGTCTCGACGGAACCGTCATCCCCGGAGCCGCCAGACATGGCTGCGCTTGATCTCGGAATCCTCCAGCGTGCGCGAGACCGGCACCGCGTAGGTCGCGAGGCAGTCGAGGCGGTCCCGTGGCAGGTAGGTGCGGCCCGGGTCGCCGATCAGCACGGTGACGCCCCGCGCCTGCAGGCCGACGAGCCAGGCGGTCACGGCCTCGGCCAGGTCGCGCTCGTAGAACACGTCGGCCGCCAGGACGAGATCGGCCTGGGGATCCGTGGCGAGGAGATCGTCGGAGGTTGCGGCGACGCGGTCGCCGACGCCGTTGGCCGCGGCGTTCAGCCCGATCGCCGCGACGGCGAAGGGGTCGAGGTCGCTGGCGACGACGTGGCGCGCCCCGGCGCGGGCCGCCGCGATCGCCACCAGGCCGGACCCCGAGGCAAAATCCACCACGCGCGCCCCGTCCGCGACGTCCGGGTTGTCGAGGACGTAGCGGGCGAGCGCCTGGCCGCCCGCCCAGGCGAATGCCCAGAACGGTGGCGGCAGCCCGATCGCCTGCAATTCCTCCTCGGTCCGCTGCCAGAGATCCGTCGCCTCATCGGCGACGTGCAGGCGGATCTCGGGCGCGTGGGGGACGGGCAGCAGGCGGGTGTTGCTGCGGATGAAGCCGGCGGGATCGTCCGGTGCGCGCACGGTCAGGCCTCCAGCAGGTCGCGCCACACGGCGCGGACCCGGTCGGTCACCGCGTCCTCGGTGAAGCCACCGGTCTCGATCCGGGCCCGCGCGGCCGCGCCCAGGCCGGCGACGAGACCGGCATCGCCGCTCAGGCGCGCCAGGGCGGCGGCCAGGGCCGGCGCGTCGTCGGGGGGGACCAGCAGGCCCTCGACACCGTCGCGCACGAGGCTGCGGCAGCCCGGGACGTCGGACGCGACCAGCGCCCGGCCGCAGGCGGCGGCCTCCAGCAGCGTCCGCGGCAGGCCCTCGCCGCCGCGGGACGGCAGGCAGGCGACGTGGTGGCCGGCCCAGACCGCCGCCACGTCGGTCGTCGGCCCGTGCCAGACGATGCCGTCGCGGCTCCAGGCGCGCAGGGTGGCGGCGTCGATCGCCCGCCGGTTCGACGGGTCCGGCGCGCCGTACAGCGCCAGCTCCACCGGCGCGCCCTCGGCCCGGGCGAGGCGGACCGCCTCGACGGCGACGTCGATCCCCTTCGACCAGAGCATCCGGGCGACGAGTGCCACCCGCAGCGGCGGCATCGGCGGCAGCGTATGCGGGACGAAGATCGTCGGATCGACGCCGGCGCCGCCCACGACGGTCACCGACCGGTCGAGCGGGTCCAGGCCCAGGGCCAGGGCGTCGTCGGGGTTCTCGAACAGGAAGCGCGTGCGGGACGAGGCCAGCGGTCCCCGGATCAGCGCGCGCAGGGCGAGGCGCGCCGCCCGCCCGAGCCGGTCGCTGCGGGCGCCGACGAGGCCGAGGCCGGTCAGGGCGAAGACGCGGGCCGGGATGCCCGCCATGGCGGCGGCCGTGCCGCCGACCAGGATGCCGCGCAGGGCGATGCAGTGGACGACGTCGGCCTTCAGCGCCTTCAGGATCGCCGCGAGCTGCCCGGCCGCGTAGCCCGCGGCCATGGGGTTGAGGCTCGCTCGCTCGGCCTCCAGGGGGACGACCTGCGCCCCGGTCGCCTCGATGGCGGCCCGGTGCGCGCGGACCCGCGTCACCACCGCGACCGAGAGACCCATGCCGATGGCGGCGCGGGCCATCGGCAGGAAATGGGAGGCGAAGAACCAGTCCTCGGTCACCACGAAGACCAGGCGGCGCATCGGAACGGGCAGATTCCCGGGGGCGGCATCGGCGTGCATCCCCCCCTCTAGCACGGCGCCGCGGCCCGTCCTGCGGCGGATGTGCAGGCCCGGAACGGCGATCGCGTGCCGCCGGTTGTCCAAGGCCTTCTCGCCGGGCGAGGCAGCCGGGCGGCGTCGATGGGAGGGGCAGGTCATGGCGTGTGTCGAGACGGCGGAGAGCGGCGGAGACCTCCGCGCCGCGGCCGAGGAGGCCGGACTCGTCTACGTCGACGACGGCCGGCCCGGGCTGACCCGCCGCCGCAGCGGCACCGGCTTCCGCTACCTCGACGCGAAGGGCGCGCCGGTGCGCGACAAGGCGGTGCTGGCCCGCATCCGCAGCCTCGCGATCCCGCCGGCCTACACGGATGTCTGGATCTGTCCCCGCCGCAACGGCCACATCCAGGCGACGGGCCGCGACGCCAAGGGGCGCAAGCAGTACCGCTACCACCCGGACTTCCGGCAGGCGCGGGAGGCCAACAAGTTCTCGCGAATCATGGCCTTCGCGGACGCGCTGCCCGGGATCCGCCGACGCGTCGACGCCGACATGAAGCGGCCGGGCCTCTCCCGCGACAAGGTGCTGGCCACCGTGGTCCACCTGCTCGAGACCACGCTGATCCGCGTCGGCAACGACGACTACGCGCGGACCAACAAGAGCTACGGCCTCACGACCCTGCGCGACCCCCACGTCCGGATCGAGGGGGCGGCCCTGTCGTTCCGCTTCAAGGGCAAGAGCGGCAAGACCTGGGACGTGTCGCTGAAGGACCGGCGGGTCGCCCGGATCGTCAAGGCCTGCCAGGATCTGCCGGGGCAGGAGCTGTTCCAGTATCTGGATCCGGACGGCACCCAGCGCGACGTCACCTCCTCGGACGTGAACGCGTACCTGCGCGAGATCACCGGCGAGGACTTCACCGCGAAGGATTTCCGCACCTGGGCCGGCACCGTGCTGGCGGCGCTGGCGCTGCGGGAGTTCGAGACCTTCGACAGCGAGGCGGGGGCCAAGCGCAACATCCGCGCGGCCATCGAGAACGTCGCGGGCCGCCTCGGCAACACGCCGACGATCTGCCGCAAGTGCTACATCCACCCGCAGATCCTCGACTGCTATCTGGAGGGCGGTCTGCTCCTGCAGGTGAAGGACGCGGTCGAATCGGAACTCAGCGAGGACCTCTCCAGCCTCCGGCCCGAGGAGGCGGCGGTGCTGGGACTGCTGCAGGCGCGCCTCTCAGCCGCGGAGGACGCCGTCAAGGCCAAGGGACGGGTCAAGCCGGCGGGCGCGCGCGGGCGGGGGGCGAAGGCACCCGAGCGGTCCAAGAGCGGGACGGCAGCGGCCAAGCGCGCGTCCGGAGCCCGGAAGGCGGCCGCGGCCGCCTAGGGGGGCGGTCTCCACGAGACCGCCCGATCCCCCTCTCAGTGCCGGGATTGGTTGTCGTTGCCCGAGGAGCGGCTGTCGGTGCCGCGCCGGACCTGGTCGCCGGAGTCGACCACGGGGGCCAGGCCCAGCTGGCGGGCCAGCGAGACCAGGTCCTTCAGCCGGCCGGTCTGGGTCTTGCGCCGCAGGTTGAGCCGGTGGGTCTCCACCGTGCGCACGCTGAGCGCCAGCCGCCGCGCCACCTCCTTGTTGCTGAACCCGGAGCTGAGGAAGCGCAGGACCTCCGCCTCGCGGGGCGTCAGCCCGAGGCTCTCGCCCGCCTCCGGCGGCATCGCCACCGGCTGCTCCGACGGGACCAGGACGTCGGAGCCCTCCGCGAGGGCGAGCAGTGCCGCGCCGAGCTCGCGCGGCGACTTGGAGCGCGCCACGAAGGCGTCGGCGCCCGCGGCCAGCAGGGCGCGGAGGTCGTCCGCCGTGAGGGCGCCGAAGGCGACCAGCGTGCGGAGCGCCGGCTGACGCTCCTTCAGGGCGACGATGCGGGCGATCCCGTCGGCCAGCCGGATCTCGTCGAGGAAGACCAGGGCGACGCTGCTGCCGGCGTCGGCGCGGTCGAGATCGGCCTCGCCGATGGTGTGGAATTCGGGCATGTGCTCGAGGGTGGCGCGAACCGTCGCGCTCAGGTCCTCCGGCTCATCCAGGATCAGGACGCCAACGGCCGTACTCATGACCTCGCACCTCTCTCTCCCGGCTTGATACAGGCGGCCGGGATCGAAGGCGAAGTTCCAAGATCCGTTCCAGCAACAGCTCGCGAATATTAAGCTTTATATGGGCAGAATCGCTGTCCGAAAACGGATACTCGGCGGATCAATGCGCCGATCTGGGACGACCGTGGGACACCGCCGGACCGACTGTGCCGATCTGGTACGGGCGGTCCGTGTCAGCCCGCGACGGCGTGGACGCCCGCGCCCTGATCCGGGACCACCCGGTTCCGGCCGCCGCCCTTGGCCGCGTAGAGCGCGACGTCCGCCCGCTTGACCAGGGCCTCGACGCTGTCGCCGTCACGCCACGTGCTGACGCCGAAGCTGCAGCTCAGCGCGATCGGACCCTTGGCCCCCGGGATCCGCAGGGCCTGGACGTCGCCGCGCAGGCGCTCGGCATGCGCCACGGCCTCCCCGAGGTCGCGCCCCGGGAGGATGACGGCGAATTCCTCGCCGCCGAGGCGTCCGGCGATCCCGGAGCCGGAGATCAAGTCGGCCACGGCCTTGATCGCCACGTCGCCGACATCGTGCCCGTGCTCGTCGTTGATGCGCTTGAAGTGATCGATGTCGAGGAGGATGGCCGAGACGGCGTCCGGCCGCGGGTCCTGCGCCACGGCGGCGCGCGCGCGGTTGAAGAAGGCGCGCCGGTTGTAGGAGCCGGTCAGCGGATCCGTCTCGGCGAGGCGGATCAGTTCCTCCTGCATGGTGGTCAGGCGCTCGGCCGCGCGCAGGCGCGCGTTCAGCTCCTCGGCGCTCGGCGGCTTCTCGATGAAGTCGTCCGCGCCGCTGTCGAGGGCCTCGGCGAGGCTGCGGACGTTGCGCGCCGACGACATGGTGATGACGTGCAGCGGCCCGCGGGATTCCGCGAGCAGCCGTGCCGACCAGCAGAGTTCGAGTCCGCAGAGCGGCCGCACCTCCAGGCTGGTGATGAGGACACGGACCGCCGGCGTCGCCGCCAGGAATTCCAGCGCCCGCTCCGAATCCGTGAAGGGGTGCACGGCGTGGCCGCGCGGCTCGATCAGGGACGCGATGATCTGCAGCACAACGCGGCTCGAGTCGACGATGACGATCTGCATGGCGTGACCCGCAACTGATATCCGCCGTGTAAGCTGGAAGGCTTAACCTCCCCCCAACGGAGCTGAACCCCGGCATGAGCCTGGCCATTACCACTCCGGATCGGCGCTACATCGTTGTCCGGGGCCGTCTGTGGCGCCGCGCCAATCCCGATCTGTCGGACGCCTGCCGCGCGGCGCTGGTGAAGCGCCTCATGGCGGCGCGGCGGGGTGTGAAGGAGGCCAAGCGGGCCGAGCGGGCAGGCGCGGCGGCCGCGGCGGGCGCGCTGGCTTCCGCCAGGGCCGAGGTCGACGCGGCCAAGATCGCGCTTGGCGAGCGCGGGCCGGTCTGGTGGACGGACGGTGCCCCGGACCTCAACCGGCACCTCGTCCGCAACACGCCCTACGCGGCGTGGTTCGCGGCGCTCAGCGCCGGGGAACCTGAACCGCGATGACCCGGGCGCCCGCGACCGGGGCGGCGCCGGCGGCGCGCTCGCCGCGGCGGCCGCGGGGGACGGCGTCGATCACCGTCAGGGTCGGCTGGGCCGCCGGAGCGGCCGGGATGCCGGTCACCGTCGGGACGCCGTAGGTGCCGTAGCTCCAGGGACTGGGCACGATCTGGGTCGGGCGCGGCACCCGCGTCAGCGGGGCGCCGATATAGGTCCCGCGCACGAACTCGCCGGCGAAACTCGGATCGGCGGCGTAGCCGGGCGCGTAGGCCACCGGTGCATAGGGATCGGGGCTCCGGACAGTCTGCGCCGAGGCGGGCGTCGCGGCCGCTACGGCGAGCACCGTCAGGATCATCCGGTTCGCCATGGGGCCGGCTCCGATGGTTGTCGGCGCGCGGTCCGCGCCGGATGCAGGGCCAACAGACCGGATCATCGGCCGTTCCGCGTCTCCAGTCGCGCAGAGTGCGTAAGGCCCCGTCATCCCCGGCCGATGGCCCCCAGAGGTGGGCCCGGTCAGCGGCAGGTGGTGATCCGCCGGACCACCCAGCCCTCGCCCTCGATCCACAGGCGACGGCGGGCCCGACTGCAGGTGACGTCGTCGTCCCGCTCCGCCGAGACGGGATGAACCTGCGGATTGGCCTCGGCGACCTTGGTCTCGGCCGGGCCGTTGGCGGCCTGGGCCGCGAGCGGCCCGGCGAGCATGACGGTGCCGGCTGCGGCGGCAGCGATCGTACGGAGTCTCATGGGGAAATGCGCCCTGCGGCCGTGCTTGGAGGTTCGGTCCAGGAATGCGCGGGCCGACGGTTCGGTTGCATCGCGGTTGCACCGACGGCGCGGCCGGTGCGCTCGCTCACATCGCCGGTGACGGTACCCGGCCAGCGCCGGGTCATGTCGTCGGGGCATGCCGCCCGGCGACGGCGCTTAGACTTCGCGGCTTTCACGGGTAAGGAAGAACAAAACCGGACGCGCCGGTGCCCAGCCGTCCTGCGTGGCCGCCCATCGCGGGCCGCGCGGCACGGTCCACGAAGCAGGGTTCATGAGCAAGCCGAAGCCTCCGACCAACGCGCTCCTGACGCCGGAGAAGCGCACCGACGACGTGGATCAGACGATCCGCCCTCTGAGCCTGTCGGAGTTCATCGGTCAGCGTGCGGCACGTGCGAACATGCAGGTGTTCATCGAGGCTGCGAAGAAGACCGGTCAGGCGCTCGACCACGTGCTGTTCGTCGGTCCGCCGGGGCTGGGCAAGACGACGCTGGCCCAGATCGTGGCGCGCGAGCTGG
>Ga0268288_10091_pt1 | contig 42830 bp, 42 predicted proteins | sample BraspS3V5C_FD_191349 | JGI IMG/M metagenome (GOLD analysis project Ga0268288, IMG submission 191349) | Soil microbial communities from Anza Borrego Desert, Southern California, United States - Bradyrhizobium sp. S3-V5C | ecosystem: Environmental > Terrestrial > Soil > Desert | place: USA...
AATGAGACGTGGCTGATCGAGCGGCACGGGTTCCGACCCCCAGCCGCCGTTCGTGCCGCGCAGCTTCCACCCGCGGCCTTGGCCGCGTAGGCTTCAGATCGGTGTCTCACAATCCGCGGGCGGTACAGTGAGGAGGTATCCGCTTGATTCTATTCAGGATGGGATGCTGCAGAACTACTCGACGAGGCCGCGCCAGCCGAGGAATTCGCGGACGTCCTCGAGGTGATCAGGCTTCATGAGGAGAGGGCCGTTGAAGCGTATACCCTGAAGACATGCGATGCGGGCAAGACCATCTTTGCGACTTCGACGCCGTGGTCCCGAGACTGTGAACATCAGGCGATCACACAAGCTACGCAAACGATCCGTAGCAACGCAAAACTGATCGTTTTATCGACAAAATAAATCCATAGATAATCCTATCATTCTAACTCGTTGATATGCTCTTAGACATGAGGCTTATCAGAGCTCAACTTGACCGCCCGCGACCCCGTTCAAGGTTTTGGAACCTGCCCCGCCGTACTCTGCTCCGAGCGGTATTGGGCGAGGTAGCGTGCAAGCACTGGAATGTGCTCATCTTTGATGTCTCGTGAGACCTCGTTCATCGCCGGCTCGTAGCCAGGGCGTGCGTTGCTCTTGTAGCCCTCAAGCGCGGCCGTCAGATAGTCCTCGCGCTGCCCAGCGACCCTTGGGATCTGTCCCTGCCCCGCGAGGTCGGCACCGTGGCACGAGCCGCAGCGATAGCGCGCGATGAGTGCGCGCGCCTCTTCGGCCGCTTTAGCTTCGATCGGAGCAGAAGTTTCCGGCGCGGGCAATTTGGAGATTGCCTCGGCGAGCGACTGTAGATCATCATCCGACAGGTTTGCCGCCATATCGTTCATCGGCGGAGCAATTCGCTGCTTCTCGCGGAACATCAGCAGCTGCGCGACTACGTAGTCGCTCTTCTGGGCGCCGAGCGACGGCACGTGCTCCGCTTGGGACGTGCCGTTTTCGCCGTGGCAGCTGAGGCAGATACTCAACTGCTCCGTGGCCGGCTGCGCACACACCGGCACGCCGATGCTATCGAGCAAGATCAAGGCTGATAGACCAACAAGCAGGCGCACGGCGGGTCCGATGGCGGGCGAGGGTGATTAAGCCGGGGCGAGGAGGTCTCACCTCGGCCAAGTCACTTAGGGCTCTTTGTAGGTGATGCGCCAGATAGCGCCGTTCCAATCGTCGGATACCAGTAGCGATCCGTCCGGCATTGGCTGCACATCGACGGGCCGGCCCACGTAGGCATTGTTCTGGAGAAAGCCTGTCAGGAACGGCTCGTACGATGCGATAGTGCCGTCGTCCTTGAGCTTGACGACCACGACATCTCCGCCGAGCTTCTTCGTACGATCCCACGAGCCATGACGGGCCAGGAAGATCGCATTCTTGTAGCTGCTCGGGAACATATCGCCCGTGTAAAACCGCATCCCCAGCGTCGCCACGTGCGGGCCCATCAAGCCGGCTGGCTTGGCAAACTCGTCGCACGAGTGACCCCATCCAAATTCAGGGTCGGTGAAGTTGCCCTGATGGCAATAGGGATAGCCGAAGTTGGGCGCCGTCGTCGTTCCCGCCTTGACCACGTGCAGCGTGTCGTTCGGCAGATCCTCCGACATCCAGTCGCGGCCGTTGTTGCTGAAGTAGAAGTCTTTGGTAACAGGGTTCCAATCAAATCCAACTGAGTTGCGCACGCCGGTCGCGACCAGTTCCACGTTCTTGCCGTCCAGGTCCATGCGCCGGATCTGCGCGTGGCGCGATGACGGCATGACGATGTTGCCGGGCGCGCCGACCGGGACGTAGAGCTTGTTGTCGGGGCCGATGGCGATGAACTTCCAGCCATGCGGCTCGTCCGTTGGCAGATCTTCGTAGACCAGCACGGGTTTGGGCGGGCTGTCGAGGTTCGCCTCGATGTTGTCATATCGCCAGATCTTGGACAGCTCCGCGACGTAGAGCGCGCCGTCGTGGAACGCGAGGCCGTTCGGCCGATGCAGACCGCTGGCGATCACCTTGACCACGTTGCCGTTCGGGCCTGGCACGACGGCGTACACCTTGTCGCGCACGCGCGAGCCGACGAACAGCGTTCCCTTGTCGCCCAGGCGCATGGATCGGGCGTCCGGCAGCCCGCTGGCGAACACCTCGACCTTGAATCCCTCGGGTACGTGCAGCATCGCCGTTGGCAGCTTGTCGGCACGGGTGGGCAGAACTGGGCCAGATACCGGAGCCAGCTTCATCGCATCTGGATTATCCGGCTGCCCGATCAGAGGGTCGCCCGGCGGCAGCTGTTGGCCGCGCTGAGTGACAGTCGACGGCTGAGACGGTGGGGTGGTTTGCGCCAGCGCCGTTCCAGCCCACAAAATTGCCCCAGCTGCGATAGTAGCTGGCAGTCGGCGTCTTTCGCCTAGCATGTCATCCTCCCTGACACTCATCGCGCCCACTAACATGTGCTGAACGAGACTGATGTCTAGCTGCAACGATGCCTCAGGCCGCGGCAGTGACCAGACGGTGACGGGCTGTGTCCCGAAGCCGGTTTGATAGTTTATCTACGATTGCGCTTGATCTGACTGAGCAGACCTCGGGCGTTCGAAGCGCAGTGTCTAGCGGAAAACTGAATACGATGAAATTATTGCCCAGCCTAATGTTTATCGTTGATATGGCTCACCTTCATGAATTTAACAGAGTCCGGTGAGATAGATGATTGTGAGCGAGATGTTGCGGCAAATATCTAATTTGATTATGCAGATGGTCGGAGGTAAGTTTCAAATCTGTATTATGAGATTTCTACTTGAATTCGGAGGAAGATTGCGTCATTTGTGCACTTGATCTCCAAAAAGGATTACTTCATGAACGAGAAAGCGGTCACACTGCGGAATGATCATATTCGGCAGACAGTCAAGGTCGTTGCAGCATACATCTCGAACAACAGCCTGCCGGCGGCTGAGCTGCCAAGCTTGATCTTCGGGATCTACTCCGCTCTGTCCGGCCTCCGCCAGGGTGGCGCATCAGAAGCTCCGATGGTCGAGAAACCAACCCCAGCTCAGATCCACAAATCGATTACGCACGACGCGCTAATCTCCTTCATCGACGGCAAGCCGTACAAGACACTGAAGCGGCATCTCACCGGCAATGGTATGACCGTCGCGCAATACCGCGAGCGCTACGGTCTGCCCCGCGACTATCCCACAGTAGCAATTAGCTATTCTCAGCAACGCTCGACTCTCGCCAAGAGTTTCGGTCTCGGCAGTCAGCGCCGAGAGACCACGGCTAAGGCAACAATTACGGTCGGCGCTGAAGCTCCTAAGAAGCGCGGCCGGAAGACCACTTGAAGCCGTCTGCCGTGGCTCCGCCGGCAACCGCTGTAACGGGTTAAGGCCATACTAGATACAAAACTCGGACGGCCCTGTGCATCCGCGCAGGACCGTCGATCCATCGCTGAACTGAATCGTGCCGAGTTCAGCTACACTTTGCGAAAACTAATTTAGAATGCGAAAATCCTCGATGACGCTACCTGACGTAACACACCGCCTCACCGGCGGACCGATCGCGCAGTTCAGGGCGCAGCCGGTGTTCTCCTCGCAGAACCACGTCAGCAACCCGCTCTTCAGGCATGCGCCGCCGCACTGGTGATAGGTACCGTAGGTGGGCCTGATATAGACCGGTTCGATCGATTTCCGCAGCTGCCCCGAGTTGTACTGCGCAGCGCATGACTCAGTGTGAAAAGCAATCCCTGATATCAAAAATAACAGAGTTAGCCCTCGATAATACATGGATCCGATACCGCGCATGATTTTTCAGCACGATTTATTCATTGTCCTCATCAGAATCGAGTAAATAATATTTCATGCAAAAATATGTAAGGCCTGTAGCTGACGGCGTGAACCGCCCTTATGCATCAACGAGACTGAACGCAGGCTGCCAACCTGTGTCCGCCTCTGAGAGTCTGTCCGGCATCATGATGTTTTCTGACAGAGCTTTCGGGTCATGAGGCGGATGGAGGCCAAGAGGACGAACGCTCGTGCTTTCCGGCTTTTGCATTCCCAATCCTTTGCGAGACGGCGGCAGCGGTTGAGCCAGCCGATCGTTCGCTCGACGATCCAACGCTTGGGCAGCACAGCGAAGCCTTTGGCCTGATCGGAGCGCCTGACGATCTCGACCGTGAGGGTGCGGCAGACCTTGCGAAGGCCATCTTGGAAGGCCGGTCCCTGGTAGCCGCCGTCGGCGAAGAGCTTGAGCAGGAACGGGTAGAGGCCAAACAGCGTGGCCATCACCAGCACGCCGCCATCCCGATCCTGAATGTCGGCGGGATGGACGAGCGCGTGCATCAGCAGGCCCTGCGTGTCGACCAGGATGTGGCGCTTCTTGCCCCTGATCTTCTTGCCCGCATCGTAGCCGGGCGGGTCGATCGAGCGCCCCCCTTTTCCGCGCCCTTCACGCTCTGGCTGTCGATGATGGCCACCGTCGGGCTGGCCTCCCGATCCATCCGTTCCCGGCAGGCGACGTAGAGCGTGTGATGGATCCGCTCCAGCGTGCCGTCATAGTCCCAGAGGTCAAAGTAATCGTGAACCGTCGAGCGCGCCGCCAGATCCTTTGGGATCGCCCGCCATTGGCAGCCGGTGCTCAGCACGTACATCAGGCCGTTCACCACCGCCCGCATGTCGACACTGCGCTTGCCGCCGCCACGCTTGGCTGGAGGGATCAGGGGCTCAATCAGCGCCCACTCGTCATCCGTCAGATCGCTCGGATACCGAAGCTCGCTTCGATCGTAGCGGGCCCGGTTCTCGGTCGTCCACATCAGCAGCCTCCACACAGGCCGCCTTGAATCACAAACCCCTTACATCACTCAATATGTCGCCGGACAGACACTGAGTGATCGATGCCCAGCTCCGTCAGCGTTCGTGCGCAGCCGACCATGAAAGCTGCCTGGCCGAATGCGACCAGTCGGAGCTGGACGAACGTCACACTCTGACCTCGACCTTATCGACACGTTGAAGCGCGACGCATTTCGTCTTCATCCTCTTGCACTCACGTCGGCTTGGGCTGCCGAGCCTGGGCGTTCGCCGATCGGGCCTCGCCTCACACGGCGCTTCCATCGTGTCGGACGCACCGTAGATCCTCGAAACGAGCTGGGAATGCGCAAGCGTTTGGGATGTCAGACTTTCGACACGCCCGGACTCAAGCTCTACCTTATCCCTGCAATAAAATCCAAGCTGTTTCTCATAGTCCCCGGGAAAGGCTATGCATACTGTCAGATCTGACAGGACGATTAGCGCCGACCGATATTATCCGCGCTACGCACAGGGTTAATTTTTCGTTGAGCGCTGGATTGCCGCCGGCGCGTCGGCGTGAGAACTTCCGTTAACGAAAGCTTAACGGTTGGGTCTCGGCGATGCGGTTTGCGGCTTTCACGAGGCGGAATGCGGTCTCGGTCCACGCCGCGCGTCGCCTCAGGCCTGCCCTCGCGGCAGCCTTCTCCATCGGCCTCGGGATCGGCGCCGTGCAGGCTCAAACCCTCGCGTCGCTGCCGAGCGCCCCGAGCGTGGCGCAGCCTCTGGGAACGGCCCGACCGATCGCGGCATGGGTGACGTTCTGCGAGAACTATCCGGCCGAATGCGTACTCGACCGCACGGAGCCTGCCCGCATCACCCTCACGCCCGCGACCTGGTCGACCATCGTTTCGATCAACCGCCGGGTGAATAAGGCGGTGCAGCCGATGACCGACATGGACCACTGGCACGTAGCCGATCAATGGAACCTGGCCGAGGACGGCTTCGGCGACTGCGAGGACTATCAGCTCCTGAAGCGCCATCTGCTCGCCGAGGCGGGTCTGCCGCGCCGGGCGATGCGGATGACCGTGGTCGTGGACGCCAACGGCGAGGGTCACGCCGTACTCACCCTGCTGACCGATCGCGGCGACCTCGTCCTGGACAACAAGACCAACGACATCTTACCCTGGCACCGGACCGGCTATGTCTTCGTCAAGCGCGAGAGCCAGGACGCCATCGCCTGGGTGTCGCTGGGCGGGGTCACCTCGCCCGTCACCACGGCGAACCGTTGAGAGGGGATAGTCGCTCGACCGGGCACAGCCTCGGCGAGGATGAGGCGACCGTCGGCTCGATGCCGTTCGTGCCCGTGCTGCGATGATTACCCCTCATATCATGCGCAGGGAACTCCGATGCGGCTAATTTCGGTGATGGTCCTCCCGCTCGTCATGTTTCTGACAGACGTGTCTGCCGAGGCACGTGTGCGCGGCGTCAAGGCTCACCATGATCACAGGGCTTCACGCGCAAGTGACATGGACCTCACGCTCAGACGCAGGGCCGCCGCCGATCGTGCGCGAGGTTGGATGGACTGGGAGGTGCACAGGCCGCTGTCCAGCTACCTCCCGCCTGTGACCAAGCAGCGGGTATCCGCTCCGCCGTTCACAGGTTGGGGTTATGGCGAGACGATCCCCGGTGCGTGGCCCGGCTTCTGATCGTACGATCCTGCACCGTGCGCAGCGTTTGCCGCGATCGTGCGCCCCATCGTGTCGTCGCACGCCTCGCTTTCGGCATCGGCATGCTGGCGGTGGCCGTCACGGCGCTGACAAAGGCTTCGATGAGATATGGGATGCGGCTACCGACATCGTGAGAATCCCCGATCTCGGAACAGCGCCATCCCCGGTCCGGTTGGCTCGATTGCAGCGCGTCTCGAACGCGCCGTCCACGCCATGACCGGAGGCAAAATGAGAGTCGATATCCGCACGCCGCTGATCGCGGCCTTGATGGTCATCGGCATGGTAGCCGGTGTAGCCGCCGCGGGTGGCGGAGCCGGCGGTGGCGCGGGCGGAGCTGGGGCGGGCGGCAGTGCCGGCGGCTCTGCTTCTGGAACCGGTGGTACGGGCTCCAGCGGCGTCAGTGGCACGGGCGCCGTCAACGGGGCGACATCACCGGGTACCTCAAGCACGAGTTCTGGGCTGCCTGCGGGCAGCACCGGCAACTCCAACATCTCGCAGGGGGGCAAGTCGGTCACGCCCGGTACCGGTTCGACATCTGGTACAGGTCGGTAAAGCGCCGGCGTCGCGCGACGTCCGAAGCCGTTCGAACCCCACACCGGACCGGAGGCGGCGAGCGCGATGGGTTTGCCGTCAGCGCCAGTCGTAGGGATTGAGCGGCTCGAGGACCCGACGCAACGCCTGCAGCGGGGCCGGCTGCTGTTGGTGCTCCGCTTCGCGGGCGAGGGCCCGTAGGAAGGCCTGGGGACCCTGCTCGAGGTCGCGACCGATGCCGTCGAACCGGTCGGCCGGCTCGACGTGCGGCGGATCGCGAGTCACGAGATAATCGATGTTGCAGATCGGCGCCGTCGATCGGTCGCCGAGGCGGTAGCAGATGTGAACCCGGGTATACGGCTCACCGAGCCGGTGCTCGGCGTGCACCCGCTCGACCGCGAAGGCTCCGTTGCTCGCGCGCTCGGCGTAGCGCAGGGTCTGAGCCACCGTCGTCAGCGCTTCCGTGCGCCGGCTCAGCACCAGTTCGACCGCACCTCGCGCGGAGGATAGGCGAGGTTCATCGTGGACGAACGATGATCGCGCGGCGGCGTCGATGCTCGCGCGCGGATCGGTTAGCGGACAGGCAGCGGGCACGACGCTGATCACGACCGAGCTTGGGCACTGGCCTCGGCAGCCCGAAGCCGCATCGATCTGATCTCGACCGCAGGCGTCGGCGTAGCAGGACCGCGCGAGAGTCTCGCAGGTCGCCAGGAACCGACCGACGGGCTCTGAGACGATCAGGTCGGCGGCCGACGCGGTCTTGAGGCCGGCCATTCCAACGAGAAGGCCGAGTGCCGTCGCGCAGACCATTCTCGCAACCCTCGCGGCTCGCCGATGATCGTCGGCGGAGGTGGGCGTAAAGTCCCGGCAGGCGAGACCGACCTGATCCAGCGCTTCAGAGAGCCTGCCGGACTGGTCGTACAGTAGTCCCTCGCCATCATGGGAGGGACCGATCCGATCGATGCGAGGTCGTCGATGCCGCATGTGCTCTGTGCCCTTGTATTCACTGGATCGGGTCGTTCCGAGAACAGCGGACGGGTTCGACGAACCAACACTGCCATCGCCTCGGGTTACGGAGAGATGCTGGATCACAGGAACTTCAGCGGATCCTTCTCCGGGGGCGGCGGCGCCACGTCGGCGCGGTTCCACCAGCCGCCGCCCAGCGCCACGAACAGCGCCGCGGTGTCGGCGTACTGGGTCGCGCGAGCACCCGCCGCGGTGACCAGCGCCGACAGGTAACCCTGCTGGGCGATCAGCACTTGCGTCGAGGTCACCGAGCCGGCCGTGAACTGCTTGCGGACCAGCTCCAGGCTCTGGTTCGTCGCATTGACCGCTGCGTCGGCGGCGGCCACCGCCCTGGCGTCGGCCTGCAGCGCTCGCAGCGCGTCGGCGACGTTCTGGAAGGCGGTGATCACCGTGGCGCGGTACTGCGCCTGCGCCTGGGTCAAGCCTTCCTCGGCGGCCCGCTGGCGTCGGAACAGGGTGCCGGCATCGAAGATCGGTGCCGTCGCCTGGCCGACGATCGTGAAGAACGAGGCGGCCGGGTTGGTAATCTGGGTTATTTGCGTCGCGCTCGATCCGCCCGTGGCCGTCAGCGTGAACTGGGGCAGGCGGTTGGCGACCGCGACGCCGACGCTGGCGCTCGCCTGCTGCACCATGGCTTCCGCCGCCTTGACGTCGGGGCGCTGCTGCACGAGCCGCGAGGGCAGGCTCACCGGAAGCCGGGTCGGCAGCCTCAATGCCGAGAGACGGAAGGTCTCCGGGACCTCGTCGGAGGGCAGACGCCCGGCGAGTGCGGTGAGCAGGTTGCGCTGCTGCGCGAGCGCCTTCTCCAGCGGTGGCAGCAGCTGCTGCGACAGGGCGAGCGCCGCCTGCTGCTGCACCACGTCGGCCCCGGCGATCTGCCCGAGCGACAGCTGCTTGTTGTACAGCTGCAGCACCTCGATCTGCGCCTGGATCACTTTCTGCGTCGCATCGATCTGCGCGCGCAGGGATGCCTCCTGGATGGCGGCGGCGACGACGTTGGCGGTCAGACTTAGATAGGCCGCCTCCAGCTGAAAGCGCTGGTTCTCGGTGGCGGCCTCCAGCGACTCGATCTGCCGCCGGTTCCCGCCGAACACGTCTGGATTGTACGAGACCACCGCCTGCGGGGTAAACAGGCTGTAGAGGTACTGGGTCTGGTTCTGCAGCGGCGATTGCAGGTCGAGGCCCGGGGCCTGGATGCCTTCGGCCTGAGGCGTCGCGGTCAGGCTCGGATAGAGCGTGCCCTTCTGGGCGAGCGCGTTCTGCTGCGCTACCCGCAGGGAGGCCTGCGCGGCCTCCAGCGTCGGGTTGTTGGCCAGCGCCTGCTCGACGAGGCGGTTGAGTGCCTTGGAATGGAACAGCGTCCACCACTGGCCGGGGATGTCGGCGCCCGAGGCGAAGCTCTGGTCGGCCGAGCCGCCTTGCCGGGTGCGAATCTTGTCGGCGGCCGACGGGTTCTTCAGCGGCTCCCTGGTGTAGCGGCTGACCGGCGGATCCTCCGGCGGCATGAAGTTCGGCCCCACCGCGCAGGCGGCGACGCTCCAAGCCAGCAGTATGACGCCGCCATACCGAGAGAGACGACCGAGGGCCATCGTCAGCGGGATTACCCATCCTTCCGACACGCGGACGAACATCCCGTCCCGCACCGGATATCGCGCGGCATGATGATCGAGATCGGGACGCATCGAGGCACTTCTGCAGGCGTGGTCCGTCGAGCGACGGCAAGCATCTGAGCTTGACCGTTCTCTATGGCGATTGCGGGACGTTTAAGGGGCGGACACGGCCTGTACTTTGGGTCGAACCTGCGTGCTCCTGGCCGGTCGCCGCCGCGAGAACAGCGAGATCAGGATCGGCATAACGACCAGGATCAGGGCCGGCGCCAGGAGGATGCCGCCAACCACAACCAGCGCCAGCGGCTTCTGGACCTGCGAGCCGATGCCGGTCGACAAGGCGGCCGGCAGCAGGCCGACGCAGGCCGCGACGCAGGTCATCATCACCGGGCGCATCCGCACCGTCGCGGCCTGGAACACCGCGTTGCGGCGCTGCCAGCCGTCTTCGACGAGCTGGTTGTAGTAGGCGAGCAGGATCACGCCCTCCATGGTCGAGATGCCGAACAGCGCGATGAAGCCGATCGCCGCCGAGACCGAGAACGGCGTCCCCGTCAGCACGAGGGCGAAGATGCCGCCGATCATCGCCATCGGGATCACCGACAGCGTCAGCAGCATGTCGGTGGCCGATGAGAAGTTGATGTAAAGGAGCAGGGCGATCAGCGCGAGCGTGATCGGGACGACGACCTTCAGTCGGGCGATCGCGTCCTGCAGGTTCCCGAACTCGCCGACCCATTCGAGGTGAGAGCCCGGCGGCAACTGGACCTGCTGGGCGACCCGGTTCTGCGCCTCGATCACGGCGCCGCCGAGGTCGCGTCCCCGCACCGAGAACTTGACCGGGATGTAGCGCTGCTGACCCTCGCGATAGATGAACGAGGCGCCCGAGACGAGCTCGACCGTGGCGATCTCAGAAAGCGGCACGGGAATCACGCCGCCGCTCGGATTCTGGGCGCCCACCGTGATGTTGCGGATCGTGGCGAGGTCGCGGCGGTACGCCGAGGCCAGGCGCACGCGCATCGCGAAGTGCCGATCCGAGCCATACTCGTACACGTCACCCGCGGTCTGACCGCCGATCGCGGCCTGAACCGTGGTGTTCACATCCCCGGGCGCCAGCCCGTACCGGGCCGCCTTCTCGCGATCGACGGTGATGCGGACCGTCGGCTGACCCAGTGAGGTGAAGATCGCCAAGTCGGTGATGCCCTTCACCTCGGCCAGGGCCGCCTTGATCTGCTCGGCCGCCTGCGAGATCGCGCTGAGATCGTTGCCGTACACCTTGACGGAGTTCTCGCCCTTCACGCCGGAAGCCGCTTCCTCGACATTGTCCTGGATGTACTGGGAGAAGTTGAACTCGACGCCGGGGAAGTGCTCCTCCAGCGTCTTTGACATATCCTCGACGAGCCGCTCCTTGGTCAGCCCCGATGGCCAAGTCTCCTCGTCGGTCAGCGGTGCGAAGATCTCGACGTTGAAGAAGCCGGTCGCGTCCGTGCCGTCGTCGGGCCGGCCATGCTGCGTGATCGTGGTCTCCACCTCCGGATACGCCTTGAGCACGGCGCGTATCCGGTTGACGTAGGTGTTCGCGGCCTCGAGCGAGATCGAGGGTGGCATCGTCCCGCGGATCCAGAGATTGCCCTCCTCGAGCTTGGGCAGGAACTCCAGGCCGAGCGAGCGGACCATCGTGCCGGCGACGAGCAGGACGACGAGCATGGCGCCGAGCGTCAGGATCTTGTTGCCCAAGGCGAAGCGCAGGAAGCGCGTGTGCCCGAAGTGCAGGAGGCGCACGATGAGCGTGTCGCGCTCCTCCATCTCGTTCGGCAGGATCAGGGCCGACAGGGCCGGCGAGACCGTGAAGGTCGCGAGCAGGCCGCCGATCAGCGCGTACGCGTAGGTCTTGGCCATCGGCCCGAAGATGTGCCCTTCAACGCCGCTCAGCGTGAACAGTGGCAGGAAGCCGACGATGATGATCGTCGCCGAGAAGAAAATCGCCCGGTTCACCTCGGACGCGGCGAAACTGATGGTGCCGAGCTTGCCCGTCAGGGCCGACCCCTCATCGCCAGCGTCATCGGCGTGCGTGATCGGACCGCCGGGATGCTCCGACAAGTGTCGGAAGACGTTCTCGACCATGATCACGGTCGCATCGACGATCAGGCCGAAGTCGATGGCACCGAGCGACAGCAGGTTGGCCGACTCGCCGCGGATCACCAAGATCGCCACCGCGAAGGCGAGGGCGAACGGGATCGTCGCCGCCACGATGATGGCGCTTCGCAGCGAGCCCAGGAACAGCCACTGAACCACGAACACGAGCGCCACGCCGAAGACGAGGTTGTGCATCACCGTGTGCGTGGTTTTGCCGATCAGCCCCGACCGGTCGTAGAGCGGCACGATGCGCACGTCGGGCGGGAGAATGCCGCTCGCGTTGATCTTCTCGATCTCGGCTTCCACGCGCTGGATCGTCGGCAGGCTCGGGCTGCCGCGGCGCAGCAGCACGATGCCGAGCACGATGTCGTCCTGATCGTCGTGGCCGACGATGCCGAGCCGGGGTGCGTTCGAGACCCGCACCTCGGCGACGTCGCGCACGAGCACGGGCGTTCCGTTCACCTGCGTGAGCATGGTGTTGCGGATGTCGTCCGGATCGCGGATCAAACCGATGCCGCGCACCACGGCCGCTTGCTCGCCGATGTTCAGCGTCTGACCGCCGACGTTGATGCTGGAGTTGTTCAGGGACGTGACGAGTTGCACCAAGGTCAGGCCCTGCCCTTGAAGCCGGGCGAGGTCGACGGCGATCTCATATTCCTTGGTCTTGCCGCCGAAGCCGGTGACGTCGATGACCCCGGGGATCGCCTTGAACCGCCGCTGCAGGATCCAGTCCTGGAGCGTCTTGAGGTCGGTGGGCGAGAACCCCTTCGGTCCGACCAGCTGATAGCGCATGATCTCGCCGATCGGGCTCACCGGCGAGATTGAGGGCTGGGCGCCGTTCGGCAGGGGGCTGAGCTGCGACAAGCGGTTGAGGACCCGCTGCTCGGCCTCCTCATAGGTGAAATTGTAGTTGAACTGGACCTTCACGTCGGAGAGGCCAAACAGCGAGATCGTCCGCACGACGGTGGCATTCGGGATGCCGGCGAGCTGCACCTCCAGCGGGATGGTGATGTAGCGCTCGATCTCCTCGGCCGATTGGCCGGGGTTCTGGGTAATCACGTCCACGAGCGGCGGCACGGGGTCGGGATAAGCCTCGATGTTCAGTTGGGCATAGCTGGCCGCGCCGACTACCAGCGTCGCGAGAAACAGCAGGAGGACGAGGACGCGCTGGCGCAGGACGAAGGTGATGACGCCGGTCATGACAACTTCCCGCGGTCGGTTGCGGTGCAAGCCGAAGCTCGTCGATCGGTGATCATGAAGCCTTCTCTCCGCTCGCGGCCCGATCGATGAAGAGGGCGCCGCGCGAGACGATCCGTTCGCCGGTCTGCAAGCCCTCGGTGACCTGCAGAAGATCACCGTCACGCAGCCCGAGCTTGATCTCGCGGGCCTCGACCGCGCCGTCCGGGCGCAGCACCCAGACATGCGCGCGGTCCCCCTCCTGAACGACCGCGCTCTCTGGGACCGCCGGGCCGCTCACGGCGTCGCCGGTGATGATCGCGAACCGCGCGAACATCTCAGGCTTGAGTTCTTGATCGGGGTTCTCGACCTCGCACCGGACCGCGAGCCGGCGCGTCGCCGGATCGAGGCTCGCGGCCATGTAGGTGACACGCGCGCGGAAGGTGCGGTCGCCGAAGCCGTTGACGGTCGCCACGGCCGGCTGACCGAGCCGGATGCGGGGGATGTCGCTCTCGCGCACGTTGGCGATCAGCCACACGGTCGCGAGATCGCCGATGGTGAAGACCGGATCGCTGCCGGTGCCGAGGTACTGGCCGAGGCCGACCTTGCGCTGCACGACTGTCCCGGCGATCGGCGCTCGGATCACCGTCTCCGGACTCATGCTGCTGTTCTTCTGGAACGCGGCGATCTCCGCGTCGGTCTTGCCCAGGATCCGCAGGCGGTTCTTGACCGCCTCCAGGGCCGCCTCCGCGGTCTGTTTGTCGCTCTGGGCCGAGATGACGTCGTTCTCGGCGCTCTGATAATCCTTGAGCGCGGCGGCTTTGGCCTGGAATAGCACCTGCTGGCGCGCGGCGATGATCTGGTTGAGCTTGAGCTGCTCCTGGGCTTTGTTGAGGGCGTTGATCGCGCTCTGGAAATCGTTCTGCGCCTGGACCATGTCGGTCACCTCGACGGTGAACAGGGGCTGGCCCGCCCTCACGTCGTCACCTGCCTTGGCGGTGATCTTGGTGACACGCCCAGCATAGGGAGAGTAGACCGGCACGTTGTCGTCATCGTTGAGCGCGATGCGCCCTTCGGCCAGTCCTTGCGGTCGGAACTCGGTCGCCTGAACGCTCGTGATCCCGAACGACGCGAGCTGCATCGGCGTCGGCCGAAAGCTGCGCTCGACCGCGATTGTCGTCGCCGGTTCGGAAGCATCGGCTCTGTCCGCGCGGCGGCCGGACAGGCCGGTGACGAGTGCTGCCGTCCTGCCAGCGACGTCGCGTGCGGCGTCGGGCCAGATGGCAACCGCCGCGACGGTGCCGATCAGAAGCATAGACGCGGCGGCGATCTTCAGCGTCGGCGAGCCGAATGGCCTCAGCGGTGTCCCGGCTTCAGCATCGAGAAGATCAGGCCGGAGCTGATTACGCACATCCATGCCGCGACCTTTCTAAACGACTGCCGCGCATACTTTTGCAGCTCGATGCATACAGAACTAAACATTGCGAACAGGAAGCATCAGCGTGTATCGCGCTGGCTTGTCGCGGGCACCGACGCCCGAGCGGCCGGCTCACACAGGCGCAGCTTCGCGGTAGAGCGTTGCTCCTCCTTCGGCAACTGTCAGTTCTGACAGGCGCACACCCTCGGAAGTTGAGCTTAGCAACCTAGTGTTAGGGTTTTTATATCGGACCGTGGCAAGTGTATGATGATTTTTACAAGCGGTGGGCGGCGTGCGCGGGTCGTCTAACTGTCAGGTTTGACAGGTTGCAGGTCGGCGCGATCCTCGCTCTACTACCCTAAGTTCCGGCGAGAATGTCGCAGCTCAGGTTCTGTGAAAGATTGGTAGCGGCGATCCGTCCCGAGCTTTCAATCGGTGTTGGGTTACGTCGGTAAGGAGGGTAAAGCGTTGGCGAGCGCGCACCATACGGGAACCCGAGCGTTACCCAAGCGCGCCGCTAGCCCTGTCGGTCTCATGCGCGCGCGCCCTCTGCTCATCGAGCCGAGTCGCGCGGCGCGACGAGCGCTCTTCCAAATTACCACGTTGCCGATGCTTAGTCTCAAGCCGAGGCTCGCCCTCGCGCTCCTCCTCGTGGTCGGCGTGTTCACGGCTGATCTCTTCGAGCCCGCCGACAACGTCTCGATCTGCTTCGCCTACACGCTGCCGATCCTCCTCGGCGTCTACATGGGTCCCGGCAGCACGTTCCGTCTCGCCGCCCTCGCCACCGCCGCCTCGTTGGTCGGCTCGTTCATTCGACCGCCGGAGGGCGGGATCGTCCTCAGCTTCGTCGTCAACCGCGTGATCGCGGTCGCCGCGCAGTGGCTCGTCGCCTTCCTGGTCGAGCAACGACGGCGCAACCACGCCCTGGTCGACGCACGTCTGACCGAAGAACGGCTGGTGGCCGAGACCGGACGGCGGTTCGTGCAGATCCTGACTCACGAGATCGCGACGGCGCTGACTGCGATCGACGGTCAAGGCTATCGCCTCGGCAAGCTGGCGCAGACGATCGAGCCGATGGACATCATCGCTCGCAGCGAGAAGATCCGACACGCCGCGACGCGCCTCAAGGGTCTGGTCGAGCGCGTCCGCCTCGCTGCCGAAGTCGGCCGTGGAGAGATCTTGCTGAACCGCGAGGCGATCGAGGCAGTCCCTTTCCTCGAGGCGCTCGTGGCCGAATATGAGGCCGCGCATGTTCACATCGCCGTGTGCGTGGCCGAGCCAACCCTGCACGGCGACCGCGTCCTGATCCATCAGGCGGTGTCGAACCTCGTTTCGAACGCGATCAAGTACTCGCCGCAGCCTTGCGCGATCAGCATCCACGCCGGCCGCTCGGCCCTACTCGACGGAAGCGAGATCACGGTGGCCGACCACGGCGTCGGGATCGCCCTGGAGGAACTCGATCGGGTCTTCGAGCCTTACTATCGCGCCGCCAACAGCGGCGGTGTTCCTGGCCTCGGCATCGGCCTGCATCTCGTGCGCCATTTCGTCGAGGCGCATGGCGGCCAGGTTCGCATCGAGAGCCAGGTCGACCGGGGCACGACGGTACACCTGCATCTGCCCGGAGCGAAGCCGTGACGCGGCGCATCCTGTGCATCGAGGACGATCCCGACATCGCCGAACTCACCAACGAGGTGCTCGCAGAGGCGGGCTTCCGTGTCGATCTTGCGATCACCGGCATGCAAGGTTTGGCGCGGTTGGGCGAGGCGCACGACGCGATCCTCTGCGACATCGACCTTCCGGGCCTGAGCGGGCTCGAACTGCTGCGCGCATTGCGCAAGACCGGCTCGCGGACCCCGTTCGTGCTGCTGACGGCTTTCGCCGGCCGGGAGAACCAGATCGAGGCGCGCCAGCTGGGCTGCGACGACTTCGTCGCCAAGCCCATCGACTTCGAGCTGCTGCTGGCCGTCCTGCACAACGTCCTGCAGCGGACAGCGCCGGCCGTGGGGGACACCGAGCGCCCGACGCTGACCGAACGCGAACGGGAGGTCCTCGCCCGGGTGGTGGAAGGCAAATCCTCTGTCGCCATCGCCGCCCTCCTCGGTATCAGCGAGCGGACGGTGAACTTCCACGTAGACCGCGTGATGCGCAAGCTGAACGTGACGACGCGCACGCAGGCCGCGATTACTTGCGTACGCCTCGGGCTGATGTCTGCCTGAACGCGCGGATCCCACGGATCGGTTAGATCGAGATATACATGATAGAAATAATGATTCAGAGTATGTGAGGCATATACATCTGGACTGGTTGTGAATTTCAAAAATAGAAACTAAAAATCGATGTGTAGACGACTACTGAAAAAATTGGCTGGGCCGCGATCCTTATTGTAACCAGGATTGTCGATGAACTGATAGTCGAACGACACTGTCACCGTGTTTGTCAAACCCAGCGCATAGTAGGTCTCGATGCCGCGCTCTGGCCCGTAACGCAACTGCCCGTCACCGATCACGAGGCCGAGGCCGCCTGCGGCAAAGTAGTCCCGATGCGCGCGCGACAGGCCGTTGATCATCGCGCCGATGCCAATCGTGTCGCTCGGTCGCTCCCACAGGGAGCCCTTGAACGAGAACCCACCGGAGGCGCTCCGATCGACATCGGTGAAGGAGAGGTTCTCATTGCGGCCATCGGCGGCGCTGACCCGGGCGAACAGGCCGATCTCCGGCGTGAGCGCCTGTTCGAGATTGATGTAGGCGCCCCGTTTGTTGCGGGTTCTCCGGCTGAGGTTCACGGCCGTGTTGACGTCGGGGATGTCGATCGAGTCCGCGAGCGCGACCACCTGCCGGTAGTTGGCGGTACGTCCCTCGTGCGAGAACGCGCCGATCCTCAGCCTTCCCGGCTGGTCGAGGATCGGGAGCACGTGGCGTTCCTCGAACTCGACCACGGCCCCGCCCCGGCGCGGGAAGCGCGGATCGAGCGGATCCGTACTCGGGAGCTTGGGGACCTGGGTATAGGCTGCGCGCAGCGCGAACTCGCGACGGTTGTACTCGACCACGATGCCCTGGGTGTAGCCGGGCAGGTTGGCCGGGAAATCGTAGGCCGCCGACTCCCAGAGCGACCAGTTCATGAAGTCGACGCGCGGATCGTGGGCATAAATGTTGCCGTCGAAGAAGTCGCCCAGCGCGAATTTGCCCGCCGCGACGGTGATCCGCTCGATATCCCGTGTGATCGCGACTTGGTTCGGCCCGTCCGGCACGGTCTCGGTCTCGCCGCCGAGCCCGAAGGTCTGACGCACGAAGTAGCGCTGCGAGCGCAGCTTCGGAGAGGACGAGCCGGCCTTCTGCGCCTCGCCGTTGGGAAAGCCGGCCACGCCGAGCGTGCGGCTCAGACCGAAGCCTTGGTCGAACTCAGGATTGTAATACAGCTCGGTGTTGTCGGTCAGCTTGAACCCGAGGAAGGCGGTGGCGGTGAGCGTGCCGCGCGCCTGATGCGGCACGAGGCTGTTGTCGCCGCGGTAAGGCGAATGGAAGCCCGTCACCCCCTGGTCGATGAACGTCGTCTGGCCGTGCAGCGAGAAGCGGCCGGTGTCGCCGTTGTCCGGATCGTGGGGGGCGAGCTCGTCGGGTTCGGGGGGCAGGCGCAGTCCTCCGGGAACCCAGAGGAGCCGCGCCATCACTTGGTTTGAGGTGAACGAGGCCTGGGTCGAGAACGCCCCGCCGTCCGGACCCGCAACGCTGCCGAGACCGAAGCGAGCGCTCCTGCCGTAATCGGCATAGCGATAGTCGATGCCCAGGGCGAGGTTCTCAGCGATTGCGAACTGCACGCCGGCCCCGAGTGTGAAGCCGAGATAGGAGTGGTCACGCCTTGCGATCCCGGCGAAGCCGGTATCCAGGTCGGGAAACGTGGAGCGGAAGCGTGTCTCGGCGCCCGCGAGGCCGAAGGTGGCGTAGACGAGGTTGCGTTCGAACGCGTAGCCGATACGGGCGCGGGCAGCGCCGAACAGATCTGCCTGAGCGCGGATGAGACTGAAGGAGGCGTCGCCGTTCTCGAAGCCGAACCCCGGCACGGTCGACGACACGGGCCGCTTCAGGTTTGCGCCGTAGAGGTCCGCCTCCAGGCCGTAGACGTACGGACCGGTCTGCCAGTTGTAGCCGCTGACGACACCGCCCAGCACCGTCGTGGCATTGCGTCCCTGATCGCTGCGGCCAGTGCTATCCCCGCTTCGAAACGCCGGCACGGAGCGACGCTCGACCGAGCCCGCGTCGAAGTTGAAGCTGCCGTAGGCGTCTCCGGCGCTGCCCTCGACGCCCAGATACCCGCCGGACCAGTCTGCGACGGTCGGGCGATCCGACGATGAACCTCTCCATTCGGCGGCCCGCGCTTGGTCCAAGCATAGGATCGCGACGGCGCCACCCAGAAGCGATAAAAGCTTCTCGATCGGCGATAAGATCTGAATTTGCAGATATCTCATGGCATAGCCTCAATTTTTACTGTATGAATTTCATCTTTTTGTGCATCTACGATAAAACGAATGTTTGATGAGATCTCGGATCCATTCGGGAGCTTGGATCACGCGATATGTTCATGACGGAGCATGGCAAAACCCACGTCGCCCAGACCGGCAACGGCGAGGCGGATCAGCAGAGCCGTCCCGAAACGGCGTGAGCGCATGATCCGCGGCAGGATCGAGAGGACGTGCAGTGCGTGTTCGAGGATATGCACCAGCACCGGAAGCTCGGCTGGCCCCGCGGTCGAGCCTCGCTCCGTCCCCGGCCCTGCGCGGGGTGGCCGCGCGAGCGGCCGGTGGTCGAGCGCGACCTGCAAGCCCATTCGGCTCAGCTGATGCGCGACCTGCGTCCCGATCAGGGCGCCGCGCCGCCCGATCAGGCCGGCGCGGTAGGCCCGCATCGTCAGCCCGAACGCCGATCGACCGAGGCCTGAGAGCAGCCTCGCGAGGTTGGGATGCCGAACCACGATGATCTCCCTGTGTCGGTCGATGTTCAGATGTGCAGCACGATAGCGCGCTGGCTTCGAAGCCCGTTCGAGCGATCTCGACCCGGCGGCCCGTCCGCACGGTCGAGGATCGTCTGGGCCGGCACGTCGCGCTCGGGCACCTCGTAGACGGCGAGCCGTGCCCGAAGGGCGCATCGCACGAGATCCAGCGTGTGCGGGCCGCCGGGGAAGGCCGCCACTAGATCGGGTCGGGCGTCCTTCAGCATGAATCGGTTGCGCACCGCCTCCGCCGTCTTACCGTAGCGAACCCAGTTCGGCGGGTAGCGCACCACGTGCACACCGGCCCGCCGCGCCCAGTCCTCGGCCGCCGCGCAGACGCCGCCCAGACCGCCGTGGATCAGGACCATGACTCGGCAGCGGCGGTGCAGCTTCGCCAACTCGAAGCTCACGAGATCCCGGTATTCCAGATGACCGCTGCCCCCAATGACAAGCCGCATGGTCGTCTCCCGCTCAAGCTGCCGGCCGGAGGCTCGACGCCTCCTGAACCGGATCCTCGCCGTCGCCGCCCGGACCGCCGGCCGAGATGGTCTCGTCCTCGCCGCCGAGCACCGCCTCGTGCCGCCGTTCGAGCAGGGGCGCGCACAGCGCGGCGACGTGCGAGTGCACCCGGCGCAGATCGCGCAGCGTCCGCAGGAACAGCGCATTCGCCTCCGCCATCGCGGCCGGATCGGCGTCGTGCGGCGCATCGCGCAGGCGCGCGACGTGCCGGTCGATGGCCGCGCGCTCCAGCGCGCGCAGGAGACCCTTGCGCCGGGCCACCGACCGCGCGGCGTCGAGGTCGTCGCGTAGGAACGCAGCGAGCGCGAGCTGCAGGCTGGTGAGCGCCTCGGCGTGGAGCCGTTCGATGTCGGCGAGTTCCTCGACGGAGAACGGCTCGCCGGTCCGTTTCAGCCGCCGGCTGGCGAACGCGACCAGGTTATGGGCTATGATGTCACCGACGTGCTCGAGGTTGAGCACGAAGGTCAGGATCTCCTGGGCTCGCGCCTGCGCATCCGCCGAGACGGTGCCGACCTCCTCGCCGCCGAGGTCGGCCAGGTAACGCCGGATCGCGAGCCCGATCCGGTCGATGGCCGCGTCCCGCCGCCCGGCTGCACCGGCCAAGGTCCGATCTCCGGTGCGGAACGCCTGAAGGGCATCGCGCAGGGCTGCGCCGGCCAGATCCGCCATGTGCAGGGCTTCAAGGGCGGCGTTGGCGAGGGCCAGGCTCGGGGTCGCCAGGGCGGTGAGGTCGAGGTGGTGCGGGAGTTCCGCGATCGGCGCGTCTTGCCGTGCGCTCTCAGGCATGATCGGCGCGGGCAAGAGACGCGTGGTGAGGCGGCCAAGCGCGGCCGTCCAGGGTAGGACGAGGATGGCGAGCGCGAGGTTGAGCGCGAGGTGGAACGCCATGGCTCCGCGCGCGGGGTCAGCGACGCCGAACTCGGCGAGACCTGCGGTGATCGGGTCGAGGAGCGGCAGCGCGGCGGCGCAGCCGGCCGCTCGCACGAGCAGGTTGCCCAGGGGAAGCCGGCGCGCTGCCGGCGCACCGGCTGCTTCAAGATAGGGCGGCAGTGCCGCGCCGAGGTTGGCGCCGAGCACGAGGGCGAGGGCACCCTCAAGGGTGATCACGCCTGCACCCCCGAGCGAGACGATGAACAGGATCGCCGCCACGCTGGAATGAGCCGCCCAGGCGAGCATCGCCGCCGCCAGGACGGCCAGGACCGGCTCGGCCGCAAGCGCCCCCACGAGGCTGCGTAGGATCGGCGTGGCCTCGACGGCGGTGAGGCACTGTCCGAGCAACGCGAGCGCCGTCAGCATCAAGCCGAGGCCGATCAGTGCCCGGCCGAGATTGCGCGGTTTGGACCGATCCGCGCGCGCGCGGAACAACAGGAACCCGAACAGGATCAGGATGGGGGCGGCCGCGGCCACGTCGAAGGACAGCACCTGCACGATCAACGCCGTACCGACGTTGGCGCCGAGCATGAGGGCGAGGCCGGCCGAGAGGTCGAGGGTGCCGCTCGCGGCGAAGGCGGTCGCCATGAGCGCGGTGGCGGTGCTGCTCTGGAGCACCGCCGTGACGAGCAGACCCGCGAAACAGGCGCGTGCTCGGCCCTTGAGCCCGCGCCCGATCAGGTCGCGCAGCTCCGGCCCGAAGCCGCGGGCGAGGCCGGTCGTGACCATGTGCGTGCCCCACAGGAGCAGCGCGACGGCGCCCGCAATGTGCAAGAGGGTGAGCGTGCCGGTCATGGCGCCCGTCCGCATCGGCTCGAGGCCGCAGTGAAGTCGCCCAGGGCGTCACTCAGGATCCGGTCCGCGAGGGCAGCCGAACCCTGCGAGTCGGCCGTCAGCAGATCCGGCCGGCGATCGCGCAGGCACGCGAGGATCGCCGCGCGCCGCCACACAGCCGGGTCGTGCAGGCCGAGGTGGAGCGCGGCCAGGTCCGACCTGAGCCACCGGAGCAGGCCGGCTCGGACGGCGGCCGGGATGAAGCGCCGCCGCACCGGTCTAGCCCTCGCCGCCGAGGGCGAGGCCGACGATGCGCATCAGGACGAGGCCGCCAGCGACGACGAGGTAGGCGCGCAGCACCACCATCCACACGCGCGCCGGCAGCGACAGCTTGGCGAGCGGGAGCTGATCCAGCGGCGGCATCCGCCAGCGCTCGCGCGGCAAGGTTGCCCGGTCGCCGGCCGCGGGATCGACGGCCAACCCGTCGGCGCACGTGCGCCGACGCAGGAGCGCGAGCGCGCCCGCGGTGACCAGCGCGACGAGGCTGCCGCCGACGAGCACGCCGACGATGACGGTCTCGTTCGTGGCGTCCGGGAACAGGACGGACGCGGTCAGGATCAGCGAGAGCATCACAAGCACGGAGATCACCGCGCCGGTGAACAGGTTCATCGCGCGCCCGTTCACCCACGGCCCGAGCACGGCCCTGTCGTTGCACAGCAGGAGCAGGAACACGCTGGCGCTGGGCAGGAGCACGCCGGCCAGCGTCTGCACGGCGTTGGTGAGCAGGCCGAGCGGCGTGCCGGGCGTCAGCACCAACCCTGCGGCCAGTGCAATCAGTCCGGAGTAGACCAGGAAGAAGCCCTTGGCCTCGCCGGGTTTGCGATGCAGCGAGTGCCGCAGGGCGAGGACGTCGCCGATGGCGTAGGCGGTAGCCAGCGACACGGCGGCCGCACCGATGATGCTGGCGTCGATGAGCGCGAGCGCGAACAGCACCGCCGGCACCGGGCCGACATACCGCTCCAGCCCGGCTGCGACCCCGCCCGCGTCACCGAAATTGCCGAACTCGGGCCTTCCGGCGAAGGTCGCGGCGCAGAAGGCCATCATCGCTACCGCGCCGACGATGACGAGCACGATGCCGAGGCAGAGATCGACCTTCTCGTAGCGCATGAAGCGCGGCGTGATCCGCTTGTCGATGACGTAGCTCTGCTGGAAGAACAGCTGCCAGGGCGCCACCGTGGTGCCGACGATGGCGATGATCAGCAGCATCACCTCCGAGAGCTTGGCGCCCGCGGGGAGCCGCGGCACGAGGAAGTCCCGGGCGATCTGGCCTACCGGCGGGTGCACGATCAGCACCACGGGCACGAGCAGGAGGCTGCCGGCGACGAGCGCCAGCGCGAAGCGTTCGAAGCGGCGGAAGTCGCCGGTGCTCGCGGCCGCGATCACGAGGATTGCAGCTGCGAGCACGCCCCAGAGCTTTGGCACACCGAGATAATCGAGGCCGAGGCTGATGCCGATGAACTCGGTGACGAGCGTCAGGGCGTTGAGGAGGAACAGGTCGATGACGCTGAACGCGCCCCAGAACCCGCCGAACCGCTCTAGGATGAGGCGGGCGTGCCCGACGCCCGTGACCGCGCCGAGGCGCAGCACCATCTCCTGGTTTACGAACAGGACCGGGATCAGCAGCGCCAGCGTCCACAGCAGCGCCGTGCCGTAGTTCTGGCCGGCCTGGGTGTAGGTGCCGAAGGCGCCGGCATCGTTGTCGCCGACCATGACGATGAGCCCGGGACCGAGGATCGCCAGGAGCGTCTTGAGGCGCGCCCCCCAGCCGATCCGGGGTGCGTGATCGCCCTCGGCGATGGTGCCGAGCGCGCCGCGAATGTCGCCGCGATGGGCCTCGTCCAAGACGGCCGTGGCGGGAAGGCTGGACGCGTCGAGCGCCGAGGTGTGAGCGGTCATAGGTGTCGTCCGACGCCGAGGATCAGGTGAAATCGTCGGCGGCGCGAACGCCGCCCGCTTCAGAGCTGCCCTTGGGCAGCTTCTCGGCGATGCCGAAGCGCTCGGCACGCCGGTACATCTCGGCCCAGATCTCGTCCGGGGCGATGCCGCACTCGCGCCAGAGCACGACGAGGTGGTAGAGCAGATCGGCGCTCTCGCGCACGGTGGCGCGAGCGTGCTGGCGCGACGCCTCGAGTGCGACCTCGCCCGCCTCCTCGATCAGCTTCTGCGCCATGCGCTTGGCGCCGGCCGCGAGCAGTCGCGCCGTGCGCGGATTGGTCTGCGGGGAGACCAGATCGAGCGCGGCGTAGAGCCTGGCGATCTCATCGGGCCCTGTCGCGCGGACACCCTCGGGCGCGCCGGGACAGGACGGAGCAAGCCGGCCTCCCGGGTCGGCATCGTCATCCGCCGCCGCAAAGGACGGCACGCCGCGACGCGGCGGCAGGGGATCGCGGACGAGAGAAACCATGCATGATGACTCCGAGCTTGGGTCGCGTGCGACCGGCTGGGCTCGGGCAAGGCATTCCGGTGCGGTTCAGGCCGCTCGCGAGGAGAGGTTGTCGCGCCAGATGACGCCGTGCTCGCGATCCGAGCCGGGGCGGGTGTGGGAGATCCGTCGGTCGCGCGCGCGACTGGGAGGCTCCACAGTGGATGAAGATCGGCCTGTCATGGTGCTTTCACAGCGCGGAGCCGCCGATACCTCAGCGGGTATCGGCGGCTTGTCGGATCAGCGGGGTGCGAGTTGCCAGGCGCAGACGAGACGATCCGCTTCGTCGCGTCGCCAGACGGCGACGACGTGATCGCCCGCCCACTTGGCCGGTGCCAACGTGTCACCGGTGACGGGACGCGTCGATGTGGGAGCGGCCGGGCTGGCGCCGCTGCGCCGCTGAGGGAAGAGCCCGGACCGCAGCGCGTAGGGCAGCGCGGGCGCGAGGGCGTGGACGAAAGCCATGGTCACCTCCTGTTCGTCGGGTGGTTGCGGATGCGACCCGAGAGGAGGTTTGAGCGCCAGCTGACGAAGCTGGCGAGACGAGGTCTTGCCGGCTCAGACCGTCAGATGATGGCGCTCCGCTCCGCGCGGGTCGACCATCCCCCGCCGGCGCGAGCCCGCACCGGACGGTGCGCGGCCTTCACCGATGGAGGATGAGGGTCTAGATCGAGGGTTCATCGGTCCCGAGGCGTTGACATCGGACCCGGCGCACGGCCGGATACCTGACCGGGTATGGTGACGAGGCTGACGGCTGTCAAGCCGGGTTCTTTGGAAAAGTTCTAAAACTGGCAGGTCGGACGAATTCGATGGCGAGACGGGATGACAGTGTCGACGCGGGATCACAGGCTCGGAGTGACACGCACGTACTGCGGGACAAGCGCGGGTTGGTGAACCGGGTGCGGCGCCTGCGCGGTCAGGTCGACGCCATCGAGCGCGCCTTGCAGGGCGAGTCGAGCTGCTCCGATCTTCTGCAGCGCATCACCGCCGCACGGGGTGCGATCAATGGTCTGATGGCCGAGGTTCTGGAGGAACATGTCCGTGAGTATCTGATCCCGCAGGCCAACTTGCCCGAGGAGACGCGCGAGGACGCCGGCGAGGAATTGATCGAGATCATTCATTCGTACTTGACTTAAATGACGTAAGTATTTTGTAATTTGAATAATAACTCCAAGAGGCATCGTTGTTCAAAAAACACTCAATATCAATTAAATAATTTCATGTATCATTGCCTCAGCGAGATGTATTAAGAGAGTTGTCAGGACGCGGTTGCGCTCCTCCGGGGTCTTCCTTACGAGGTTGGCGTCACTGTTCAGATGCTCCCCGCCAAGAGTTTTGGAAGTCGACATCTAACTGAAGTTGACTGTGGTGTAGATAGGCGTCGAAGGATGAAGCCGCGCAAAGCAGATGTAATCCATTATGGAAGCTAAGAAATTTGTACCGAAGGTGGGGCACGATCGTGCCCCACCTTCGGTACAAATTTTAATTTAAGAGCAATGACTTAAAGTGACCTGAGAGAGCGGTCAGCCTTTGAGGCTCTTTCACACATAGACATCGGCAGTGTCGACGAAGTTGCCACCCGCGTCCACGTAGGCGTCGAACACCGCCCGGCTGTCTGCCTCGTTCGAGCCCCAAGGCGCAGTGCCGAAGGTCATCGTGCTCAGCGCGAGGGGGCTCACGGCGAGGTCAGAGCGGCCCAAGGTGCGGTTGTCGGTCAGCTACATTGCTTAAATTTTCGTATTGTTTGATATGAAACCAATCGACCCAACATCCAGGCGCAAGACCGGCCGCCCGCTTTCATTCGACCCAGATGCTGCCCTGCTCCCGGCCATGCTGCTGTTCTGGCGCTACGGCTATGAGGCCACCTCCCTTGCCGAGCTTACGCGGGCGATGGGGGTTACACCGCCGAGCATCTACGTCGCCTACGGCGACAAGAAGGGGCTGTTCCGATCTGCGGTCCGGCGCTAATTGGCGCAGCCGCAGTCGCCCATTGACGTGATCGCGGAGGCACCCACCGCCGAGGCAGCCGCGCGCACGCTGATTAACGGCGCAGCGATGGCGTTCACCCGCACGGACACGCCGGCGGGGTGCCTGCTGGCCAGCTCGGCGATCGCGGTCTCGGCCGAGGCTGAGGATGTCAAAGAGGAATTGGCCGCGATCCGTCGGGAGATCGAAGCCGCGTTGCGCGACAAGATCGCCGCCGGCATCGACGCGGGAGACGTCCCGGGCACGGCGGATCCGACGGCGCTGGCAGCTTTCGTCATAACGGCGATCCAGGGACTGTCCACCCTGGCGCGCGACGGCGGGAGCCGCGCGAAGCTCCAGCAGGTGGCGAAATTGGCCATGCTCGTTTGGCCATCACCACGATCTCACGCTTGAGAGCTCAACGCTCCGTAAGCTGCCCTTATGCGCATGACGACGAACCAGCTTGGCTTGGCCTTCCAGACCTTGATTGTGCCCTGTGTGGGAGGCGCCGTGGGTCTTCCTGGCAGCTGTCTGGTTTCTTTTGGCTTCCTATTCGGTGCCCGATAGGCTTTTGAGAAGGTCATTTCCTTTTGTGGGCGGCCTCGTAGGCTTCAAGCGCTCTTTCCAGCAGCTCGCCAAGCACCAAGCGGTGTTCGTCGGCTAGGCGGGTGAAGCGCTGGGCGGTCTCTTCCGTCACCTTGAGGCTGAGCTGTTTGTTGCGGCCGGTGCGGTAGCGGCGCTGTTCGACCTTGGCCAATGCCGGCTTCGCCTTCTCGCGTGGGGCGGACTCGCGGCTGGGGAAACCTTCCGCTTCGGAGACGGCACGAATTGCCTCGACCGGCGGCTTCGGCTGCTGGGCAGCGCGTGGCGTGGGCTTGAAGTCGTCCAGTCCACCGAGGTCGAGCTTGCCGAGCGGATCGGTGCGTTCAGGCTTGGGCTGGCCGGGCATCACGCAACCTCCTTGGCCTGCTCGCGCTTGTCGCGCAGGCGCTGCACAATCTCCGCGGCGTACTCGGCCGCGTTGTTGATCGCCACGGTCGTGTTGGCGACCCCCTTCCCTGCTAGGCCCTGCAGCGTGCCACCATAGGAGAACATGGCACGGTAGGCCTCACGGTCGCACAAGCGGGTTTTCAGGACCGGGATCGCGCGCTCGTCGAAGCTCTGCAAGATGTGCTTGAGGGTGTGGGGCATGATCGCGGGATTCGTGCGCGTGATCAGCACCGTGTAGGGAATGGCCCTCCCCCCGCGCTTCTCCGTCCGCTTGATGAGCCCGATCTGACGGGCAGCCTGCGAGGCGTCGAACTGCGAGCCTTGGACGGGGATCACAACTAGGTCGGACATCGAGATTGCGTGGCTGACCATGAGGCTCGCCAAGCCCTCCAGATCCACGATCACGAAGGCGGTCATGCTGGCCGCCTCCTCGATCTTGTCCATGATCGTCTCTTCCGTCGCGCCGCCTACGACCTGAAGGGTGGCGGGCAGGCCCGGCAGCTGCGCCCATTCTTGGACGAACTGATTGGGGTCGGCGTCGATGATGGTTACGGTCGCTCCCTGCTCCGCCAGCATGCTGGCGAGGATGCAGGCAGCCGTGGTTTTGCCGGCACCGCCCTTAGGCGATGAGAACGTGATGACAGGCATAGACACCTCGTTAGAAGCTGTCAGGCACCGGGAAGCTGCCGGGCAGCCGTTAGGTGCCGGGAAGCTGTCGGAAAGCCATCCGGTTCCGGGAAGCTTCCAGCTCTGCGGTAAAAGCCACCTTAACCCGGCGACACCCTGTTTATAACCAGAAAGCTGTCAGATAGCCATTCTCTTTCGGAAAGCTGTCTGGATCCTGGCGTATGTCTGACTGAACGGCGCTAGGCGCCCTCCCCGGTATTCGTATGAGGGTATCAGACAGCTGTCAGACAGCTGATTGGTTTCCACTAAATACTAAACCTTGGCCGTTTTGTCCTACAAAGCGAGCGAGTCTTATTCCCCGGCTCAACCGGGCCGAATTTTCGGCCGAGATGGTGCGCGCCACCGCCAAAACCGTCGCGGCGGTCACCGCCTGGCCGCGTGCTCTCGCCTCGCCGGAGGGGCACGCGCGCTACGTTCATCGAATAAGGAGAAGTGCCTACCGGAATATGGGGTGGTTCAGGACGGCAGGAAAAAGGTCATCAGCCACCCGCAACGTTGACTTAGCCGTGCCGCCCGGTCGACATGGGCTGTCATGGCCGTGCTCGCCCAAGCGAGTCGTGAGCCAGCCATTCAGGAGAGCAATCGCCGCAGTAGGACCCTGAAAAGCCAAAGGCCCCACCCCGGCAAGGGTGAGGCCTTCGAAATCGAGATGGCCTGTGAGGCACAACAGCATCCCTCACAAGCCATAAAGCGCCCTCAGGCGTCAAGTCGGAACCCCGGTTCCGGCAACGATATCGGCTTGTCTTGAACGGAGCGCACAGCTTGCGCCGCCAAACGTCCCCCTGTGGCCCTATGGAAAAGGGCCAAGACACGTGTTTGCCGAAAAAATCCGCTGCGCGATCGAGGCGGCTGACCGAATCACCCTTCCGTCCGTGACGGCGCTGCTCTGGCGCGCTTACGGCGAAGGGCACGTCACGGAGACCGAGGCCGAGACCCTGTCCGGGCTGATCGAGGCGCGCACGGACGCGCCCGCGGCTCGTCGGCTACCGGCGGGTCTACGACCCAGCCCTGAGGCTGCAATCGCGCCCACGTTCCAGGACGGCGCAGGAGCACCCAGGAGGGCCGTCGGCTCACGCCCGCGCACGGAGGCCTCGCTGGAGCGCCGCCGCCGCTGGGCGGCTTCGGGAAGGCTGCCGCCGGGGTTAGCGGCCCAGTTCACCCTGGCCGAGCAGGCGGTGCTGGCCCTGGTGGCCACGGAAACCTCAAAACGAGGCGATTGCCGACTGGCCGTGGGGCAGCTCGCGGCGATCGCGGGCGTGGCCGAGACTACCGTCCGCAACGCCCTGCGCGAGGCCAAGAGACTCGGGCTCGTCACCGTCGAGGAGCGGCGGGTGACGGGCTTCAGGAACGACACCAACGTCGTGCGCATCGTCTCGCCCGAGTGGCAGGCGTGGATGCGGCTGGCGCGCAAGCCGGGCAGAGAACTCTCGGGTGCTGAGGATCACCGGGCCACGCTGAGCGATGGGGGAGGGTGCAAATCCGCGAAGCGCACGAGTACTGGAGTTCTCATCCTGTCAGAATCGGGGAAAACGGAACCGTCGAAGGGCTGTCGGGGGGCAGCGGTCGACCTCGACCGGAGCGGGCACACGCGAATCCGCGCGGGTCGTGGCACGGGCCGAGCCATGCGCTGAGGGTCTGAGCTCGTGCGGTCTAACGAACGCCGCCCTCTCCTCGGGAGACGGGCAGGGCTTCTTCGGCCTCAAGCCCATCAGGCCCCCACCGACCGAATGCCATCCCCGCCCAGACCCCTGTGCGGACGACCCGTCTCGCTCTACGGTCACGCTTCGATCCCGTATCCCGATCCCCATGCCGATCCGGCCCGAGCACCGCTTCTTCTACCCGATCGACTGGCCCCAGCTCTCGGCCGTAATCCGGTTCGGGCGCGCTCAGGGACGCTGCGAGGGCTGCGGGCGACCGCACGGGCGGACGGTAGTCCACCTCGGCGACGGGCGATGGTGGGATGCGGACGCGGCCTCCTGGCGCGACAGGCGCGGGCGGCGGGTGCGCGTCCAGCCCGGTGCTGTGGACGTCCTCAGGACCGTGCGCCGGACCCGGGTGGTTCTGGCCGCGGCCCATCGCGACCACGACACCGCCAACAACGCCGATGCCAATCTCGCCGCCTTCTGCCAGCGCTGCCATATCATCCACGATCGGCCCGAACACCGCCGACGCCGCTGGACGACCCTGTTTCGCCGCAAGGCGCTCGGCGACCTGTTCCGCGGACCCTACGCCTGAGCGCAGGCGGCCTGGATCAGTGCGGCACGGATCCGGATCGGTCGCGGACCACAGGAATGGAGCTCATCGCTCGATACCGACGTCGCGATCGCGCGGCGGCACCGAGCTGGGGCGGCCGAGGTGGCGGGCGAACCGCATGACCAGGGCGCGCGTCACCGGCGCCGACGCGCGGCTCAGGCGGCGCCCGCAGGCGTCGACCAAGCGCCAAGCGGGCACAATCAGGCAATCCACCCCGAGCCACGCCACGGCCTCGCGCAGAGCCCGGGCCGCGCGGATCGCTCGGCGCACGTCGACGCCCGGGCTGACCCGCTCTGTCAGTCCGAGCAGCCCGTCGCGCACGAACGCCACCCGGTCAGCGGTGTAGTCGACCACGTTGGCCTTCTCGCGGTAGGTCCGTGCCTCCCGGAACAGCCGTTCCAGCACCAGCGTGTCGGTCGCCGGCACGCGCGCATCCGCCTGCCGCTGCCGACACAGGGCGTCGAGCCGGTCGCGCTCGACCACCACCCGCGCATCGTGCCGGTGGCGGGTCAGCCCGACATACACCTCGCGCGCGTCCGTGCTGGCCCCGAGGTACACCACCGCCGCGCAACAGGTTCGGCCCTGCGCCGCGTAAGTTGTACCTGCGTAGGCGTGTACGATCTTGGGTTGTGATGATCGGCGGCCGAAGCGTGGCTCCCGCGTCAGCTGCTCCCAGGCCGTGTCGAGCGCGCGCCCGTCCTCCAGCCGCAGCCGTAGGCGCGGTCCCGCGTCCGGATCGGTGGTGATCGCCTCAACCCGGGCGCGGTTGCCGTTGCGCAGGCCCAAGTGCGGCAGGCTCTCGCCGAACCGCAGGACGTCGCCGATCGCGAGCGCCAGCGGTACGACCTCATCGGCGCGGTTGCGCGACGGCAGCGCGACTACGTCGGGTCCGAGCTGTCCTTCCGCCCGCAGCACGGCCCGCGCCCGCGCGTTCAGCGCCGCCGCATCGGCATTGCGCCGGGTCACAATCAGCGCGTCGCCTTTATGGACCACGCGCTGCTCGGACCAGAGCGCGATCACCCGGGCGTGAGCCGCCTCGGCTCCGGAGATCAGCTCGACCCGGTCGTTGGCGGCGTAGGCGCGCAGACCCGCCTCGGCATCGCCGCGCGCCATCACCACCGAGGCGGCACGCTGCCAATCCACCGTCTGCCGGCGGACGTGTTCGAGCACGGCCGAGCGTCCGACCACCTCGGCGACCGCCCGCAGCGCGCTGGCGCCCCCGACCGAGGCGAGCTGACGCCGGTCGCCGATCAGCACCACTTTGGCCCCGGCCGCCTGCGCCGCGCTCAGCACGGCTTCCAGGTCACGGGTTGATACCATCCCGGCCTCGTCGACCAGCACCAGGGTGTCGGCGCCGAATGCCGGCGAGGGATCGGGGTGAGGCGCGGGGTCCGGATCCGTCGCCCGAGTCCGATCGTGGCGCCAGCGCGCGATCGCCTGCGCCAGGATCCCGGTGGAGCGCGCGAGCTCGTCGGCGGCGACCCAGGATGGTGCCAAGCCGACGACGCGCAATCCAGAGTCGTGGGCCGCGGCCACCAGGGCTGCGGCCGTGGTCGTCTTACCTGTGCCCGCGCCGGCCTGGAGCAGAGACACCCCATCCGGACCGGCAGCATGGCGCACGGCCTCGCCCTGTTCGGGGCTGAGATGGCCCGCCCGCGCAAGGGCCGCTTCGACCGCCTCGGGGGTGATCCAGATCCGCTCCAGCGGGCGGTCGGCGGCGCGCAGCATCGCGGCCTCGCAGGCGGCGATGCCCGGGCTGGTCCAGCACGCGTGGGCGCCCGGCACCCTCTCGGCGGCGCTCAGTGGCAGCAGCGTGCCGTCCCGCTCCAGGCGGGCGAGCTCCGCCTCCACGGCATCGACCCCGAGTCCCTGCACGCCAGCGAGCTCCAGAGCGCGCTGGAGCAGGTCCTTGCGCGTCACCACACTCTCGTGCCGAAACAACGCCGAGGCGGCGCGCGTGACCGGGCTGTCGCCGGGGATCTCGGGCTGATCGAACGGGGGGTCGCGTTCCGTCTCACGCGCGGCGGCCATCGCGATGGCGGGGTCGCGCTCGGGATGGCGCGCGGCATCCCACGGATCGAGCGCGCAGACGGCGAGCTCCTCGCGCCAGCGCGCCTCCAGCTCGGCGCCGGTCGGCAGCTCGTGCTTGCCGCGGCGCGTGGCGAGCGCGGCGATCTCGCGCTGGGCGCTGGTGGCGCCGGCCCCGGCGTAGTTGAGGATCTGCTCCGAGCGTTTGGAGAAGGCCGCCAGCACCGCCTCGGGCGGGCCGGCGATCTCCCACTGCCCGCGCCCGGCCTCGCGGTAGCGCAGGCCGAAACGGCGATGCAGGTCCTCGGCCAAGGCAGCGCGATACGCGGCACCCACGCAAATCTGGTAAGCGTAGAGTTGTTCGACCTCGATGGTCAGATGTGTCTGTGATTTGTAACGTCCGGATCCAGATTTAGGCGGCGCACCGGCAGCGTTGATGAAGACACAGTGCGTATGGATATTTGGATCGCCTTCTCGGGTCGTGTAATGATCGAAGCGGCCGACGATGATGTCACTCGGCCGGTGCCGTTCGACGCCGCCCGCACCGGTTCGGACGGTGACCAGTCCCTCCGCCGCCACGAAGGCGAGCGCCCGCTCGACGGCGGCGCGGTGGGCGGCCTCGATCGCGGCGCGCTGCTCGGGCGTGCCGGCCATCCAGAGGACGGAGACGGATTTCCCGGGGGTCAGGGTGCAATCCTGTCCGGCCCAGTGGCCTGGACCGGCGCCGCGGACCAGCGGCTTGCCGGTTCCGGGATGGAACCCCGCGCACAGGTCGCGGAACGAGCTCGCGTCGATCGCCGCGCCGTGGCGCACGACGCTCTCACCGCTGCTCCACCACACCCCGCCGCCGTCCGCGAGGTAGTACTCGTCGCGCCGGTCCGGCCTGGCTTCGCGCTCGCTGTCATTGGTGTAGTATAGCCCGGCCTCGGCCCCGGCGCCGAGGCGGTGCAGCGAGGCGGTCATCAGGCCAGATCCGGGCCGCCAGTGCCCTTGCGATAGCGGCAGATCTGGGACAGGTCGATGCCGGTCGACGGGGCCCCGAGCTCACCGACGGCCTGTGCCATGTCGAGGATCGCGGCGTCGACCTGTTCCATGCGCTCGATCAGGACACGGTGGCGGATCGCCACCTCCAGGGCTTGAGCGACGCAGTCGGCCGCCAGGCTCTCGGAGGCCCAGCCGCGCTCGGCCGCGGCGGCGCTCAACCGGGCGGCGAGGGATGCCTCCAGCGTGATCGTGAGCTTGACCTGATCGGCCATCGGCGTACCTGCTGCGTGCGGATCCGGACGGCAGCCCTGGCACGGTCGCGACGGCCTGGCGAGGCTCGCATGGCCGCGCGGTTAACGCTTCACCACTTCAGTGCGTGTGGTGTGATACCCCTCCCCTTGCCGTACACGCTACCGTATCGCTGCCGTCCTCAGCCGTAGCCTGCCGTCCGCTGCCGGACCTTAACGTCGGCTTGCCGTCGCCCCCGGCATTCGCGCGATCGGCTGCACGCCCTGGCAAGCCCCGCCTTGCTAGGGCGTCGCCATGGCCCAGCGCCCCCGCCTCGACCTACGCCGCCTCGCCCGCGACGCCGCCGCCACCCCCGACAGCCGCCGCAAGGCCGGTGCGCCGGGTGGTCGGCCCGCCACGGGCTTGATGGACATCGTGCGCGACCACCTCGACGCTCTGGTCGCCCTCCAGGCCGGCGGCTTGACCTGGGACGCGGTCGCGGCCGGGCTCACGGCGCAGGGCTTCACCACCGCCGCCGGCGAGCCGATCACCGGGCGCAACCTCACCGGCGTCATCTCCAGCGTGCGCCGGCAGGCCGCCGCCCGCGCCTCCAGGACGGCGGCGCGGGCGGCTCGCCCCGACCGCGCGGATCCCGCACCGTCGCCCGCGGCCTCGACCGGTTCCAGGTCACGGCCGACACGGCTCGCCCCGGAGCTGCGCTCGGGCAGCGATACACCGGACCCCGCGCCTACAGACGCACCGCTCACCGAGGCGGAGATCCGCCAGATGCAGGCCGAGCGGCACGCCCACCTGTTCAAGAAGGACTGACCTCATGCCCCGCGTCCTCCTCGTCGCCCAGGAAACCGGCGGCGTCGGCAAGTCAACTGTGACCCGCGGCCTCGCCGAGGCGGTGCCGGATGCCCCGATCCTGGAGATCGAGTCGGTGCACCGTCTGACCGAGTTCAAGGCCGCGACGGCCGCGAATGAGCCGGGCAGCGTGCAGCACTTCCTCATGCGCGCCTCGCGCGAGGCGATCGACGCCAGCGGCGGCAAGGCGGCGCGTGCCGAGTTCGACGACGTGATCAACGCGCTCTTCGAGGTCGCGACCCCCACGCTGGTGGACATCGGCGCCAACACCTCGGCGTCTCTGCTGGGGGTCCTGACGCACGAGGCACCGGCGCTGCGCGAGGCCGGGATCGAGCTCGGGCTCGTGGTGGTGGTCGCCGCCGAGGCCGGCGCGCTCGCCGACGGCGGCGCGCTGCTGCACGCGGCCAAGGACTGGGCGGGCGCCCGCTTCGTCGTGGCCAACGCGGTGCGGGGCGCCGTCGATCCGGCCCTGCTCAAGCGGGTAGCCGGCGACGCGGTGGTCACGCACCTGCGCCAATTCGAGCTGGAGGACAGGACGCGCGAGGTGCTGGCGGCAGGTCAGCTGCGCGGCGTCAGTCGGCTCGACCGGGCGGGCTTGGTCAAGCAGACCTCGCAGGCGCAGGCCGGACGGATGCTGCGCGATCTGACCGCGTTCCGCCTCGCCGTGATGGAGGCGGTCAAGCCGGCAGCCCTCTGGCTGGTCGAAGAAGCGCCGGTTCCGGCTCGGGCCGGTACGCCGGCAGGGGGGAGCAAGCGTGCCCGCAACGCCTGAGGACGTGCACGCCCGCCTCACGCGGGCTGATCGCGCCGCGCGCGAGGCTGCGGCCGGGTTCGAGCGGGACAGCCGCGCCGCGCTCACCCGGCTGAAGACGCGCCCGATCCACGAGCGGTTTGCGGCGTTGGAAGAGGGCGCAGTACAGCTCCTGCCCGAACATCGGCGCGAGCTCCTGCTCTCCATCCGTGACCGGTCCGACGCTGTGGGGCCGGGCGCCCGGCCCGCTCCTGGCCACGCCAGCCGCATCGCGGTCTGGCGCGGGCGCCTGCCGTTCCGCGTACGCCGGCTCACCCGTGACGCCCTGCTCGCGCTCTGTCTCCTGCTCGCGCTGCTCCTAGCCTATCGCCGCACGCCGATCTCCTGGGTCGAGGTTCGGAGCGACCGGGATGTGGCCATCGCCTGGGTCATGCCGGACGGGCGACCCGCCGGGGATCGCCTCGTGGCGGGCCGCGCCTACGCGCTGATGCGGGACGCCGACGGCATGGCCGAGCTGCGCGACTGGCGCCCTGGTGAGGGCTATGCCGCGACGCGTGTGCCATCTGATTGGCTGCGGACCCGCTCCGGACCGGCCTCACGCTGAGGTCCGTATCCCTCGATCGGTTGCGGCTCACCTCGGGCATGTGGCGTTCCGGCGGTCCGGCGCCGCTGGGTGGATCCGCCCTGCCAACCGCGGCGGCCGCGTTTTCCACCCTCGACCGAGGCGCGTCCGGCTGGCGCTCGCGCCTGCGTGGCGGCGTCCCCGGCTCAGCGCGCCCGGCCGACCGGCGGCACGGCGGTGATCAGCTTGCGAAAGCGCGGGTCGGTGTGCGCGACCGTCTTCTTCAGGCGCAGCGGATGGCGGGTCTGGCCGCCGCTGTTGGGAAACACCAGGAGCTCGTCGCCCGGCATCGCGATCAGCGCCTCCTTGGTCATCAAGCGCGCGCCCTGCGAGGCCCGGGTCGTGGACGGGCTGCCCTTGGCGTCGCCGGTCGGGGCCGTCCGGGTCTCGACGAAGGCGGTGTAGTCGCCGATCGCCCGCGACCAGCGCTCGGTCTCGTCCGGATCGACGGCCGGGACGTCGAAGACGGTGACGACCTCGGCGGTGTTGAGCAGCACGTCAGCCCCGGCCTCGCCGTAGAGCCCGACGAGCTGGGCGCGATCCTGCCACATCGTCCACAGGCTGGCGCCGTAGCCCGGCAACTCGCCCGCCGCGGTCAGCAGCGCGTCGAACCGGCCGAGCACCGCGGCCTCGTCGACGAAGATCATCAACCGCTCGGCCGGGCGGTGGCGACGCACCGAAGCGAAAAGGTCGGACAGCAGCCAGCGCAGGAACGGGGCTAGCACCGCCTTGTACTCGGTCGGCACCGCCACGAACAGGTCGACGGCGCCGGTGGACAGCTCCGATAGCTGGAAGGTCGAGTCGCCGACGAGGTCGCGCAGGCGCCGGTCGGCCAGCCACTGGAACGCCTGTAGGGCGGTGGATTTGATCGGGTCCTTGGTCTTCGGATCGGCCTGCAGGATCTCCATGGCGGCGTAGGCCGCGGGCTCGGGCCAGTGGGTGACGTACTGTTGCAGGAGGCCATGGAAGCGGGCCTCGTCGGTGAGCAGATCCTGGACCTCCACGACCGTGCACGCCTCCGGCTGGCGCAGGGCGACCAACAGCGCGCCGGTGATCAGGTCGACGGCCCGATTGCGGAAGTAGGCGGAGGCCTCGCCGTCACCGGTGGCCTCGGGCAGAAGGGCCAGGGCGGTGCTCTGAAGGTAGAGGACGTCGTCCGGGTCGCGGCCCTGGAGCGGGTTCCAGTGGTCGGTGCCGCCGGCCAGACCCATGGGGTCGAGGCAGATGACGCGGCGCCCGAGCGCCCGGCGCCGTGCGGCGACGGAGCGGTAGACCTCCCCCTTGGGATCGAACACGACCGCGGGTCCGCCCCAGCCCTGAGGTTCGGGAAAGGCGAGATTGGGGATGAGCAAGCCCGACGTCTTGCCCTTGCGCGGCGGCGCGATGGTGACGAGCGTGCCTTGCACGGCGAGGCGCACGGCACGGCCGGTCTCCGGGTCGCGGCCGAGTTCGAGCCCGCCGCGCAGGCGGCCGCGCTCGGTCGCGGTGGCGAAGCGGGCCGAGCCGAACAGGTCGGAGGTGTCCCGCTTCTGTTCGGGCTTGGCGCGCCGTAGTAGCGCGGCGCCAAACAGGATCAGGAGGGGCGAGAAGGCGATGAGTGGGGCTAGCGACCAGCCGCCATTCGCGAATTCGGGCGCGCGACCGATCAGCATGAGGTACGGCATCGCGAGCGCGTCACCGGCATGCGGGGAGAATAGGGCCCCGAACCAGGCACCGGGGCGCGTCACCTCTGCGGGCCAATACGCTGGGTCGAGCCCGTTCTGGATCAAACCGGCGACTGGGTAGGCCAGGAGCACGGTCGCGAGGAAGGCTGAGAAGATCAGGCGCATTGCGGATCAGTCACGAGGAAAGTAGGCAGCATCGCTGCAAGCACAGCTTGCCCCTCTGTCTCACTTGAAGTTCGACGACGGCATGTCCTCGCGGACCAAAAAGCTTGGAAGAAATTATCTATAATCTAGAGAGGCTAATTTTTCGAGACTTATTTTTTCTTTCAGCCAGGCAGCATTGAGTTGTTCTAGCCACATGGGACGATGACGAGTCCTGAGATCATCAAATCTTAGATGCATCGATGCGACCTCCGGATCGTTCAGAAAGGCCGCCTCGCACAGTGCGGCAAGACCATCAGCATCGAGGGCGTCGAACGCGTGGAGCACACGTGTGGCCAACTTGCGCTGCTCGGTGAGATCCGTCTCGGATCCTCCCAACTGCGCGAGGCGGACCTGACGACCCGCGTAGCGTGACACCGCCTCGTTGATACATGTCGTGACTGCGATGCTGGCGAAAGAATTCGGATTGTAGGCCAACATCTGAACCTGATGCCACGTGGGCAGCAGCACGATCCCGTCTCTTGCAAAGGCCTCCAGTTGCTCAGGTTGCGGCACCGCAAGCCGGTTGTTCTCGAACCAGCGCGTGTCGGGCTGGTGAACCTGGAGTACGGTGTAGGTCGTCGAGCCCATCCGCCGGGCGAAAGCGTTTGCCGCAGCGACCCACTGAGGATGGCGTGCGTCGTCGATGAGGATGATGTCGCGCCCGGTCCTCGCCGGCATTGTCTGTTCAGGCATGACCCTGCACCTGCGGCTTGAGCACGACTACGCCCCGCGTCCGAAAGAGCATTTCGTCGGCCTCTGTCCAGATGGCCCCAAAGCCGCTCAGATCCTGGCCGGGACGTGCCGACACCACGTTATAGTTCGGGCGCACAAGACCAAGCTCGGACGCCCAGCGGGCCTCGGCCTGCCGCACGTCGGGGTGAATCTCTGTATTGACGATAAGCAAGTCCTTGAAAAGCGCTCTCAGCAGCGCGTCCTTGTCCATGGGAGACATAACGATCCTTGCACCCGATCTATATGAACGATGACAGTCGCAATAGAAGGATCGTGTTTCTGAAGCGGCTGGTAAATCGGTAAAATTGATACGATTTGCTCAGTTCACATAAGCTTCGAAGAGATATAAGTATTAACCAAGGTATCCTCTTCAGATGCGCGTCGCCCATCGCCTCACATATTGCTCAGGATGTAGAAAACCTGCCGCCTGCGAGGTTGACGGCATTTGAGAGCGCATCAAGGTAGTGGGAGGCCCTCGGGCGGTCCTCTGGTGTTATCTTGATCGTTATTTGGCATTGATCCTCGGCGTCTCTGTCGCTCTGTATCGAGGGAAACCGGTGATGTGTGAACCCAATGCCGGGCGCCGTGCCGCGTCCACTTAGGTCGCCACGACAGCAGGCATCGTAGATTGGCGCTCCAGGGTCCGGTAGACGGTCGGCCGTGAGACTGAAAACAGCTCGGCCAAGTCGCTGATCGCGTAGTCGCCTGTGTCGTACATCCGGCGCAGCTCCTTCTGCTGGCGATCCGAGAGCTTAGGCTTCTTGCCCCGCAGCTTCCCCTTGGCGCGTGCCATCGCCATGCCCTCGCGCGTGCGCAGCCGGATCAGGTCCGCCTCGAACTCGGCAAACGTCGCCAGGATGTTGAAGAACAGCTTGCCCATCGGGTCGGACGGGTCGTGCACGCTGGCGCCGAGCTGGAGCCTCACACCCCGTTCCGCGAGCGCGTCGCCAATCGCGCGCGCGTCCGGCACCGATCGGGCCAGCCGGTCGAGCTTGGGTACTACTAGGGTATCGCCACTCCGGACCGCGGCCAGCGCTTGGTCGAGGCCCGGGCGTGCCCGGTTCGTCCCCGTGAAGCCCTTGTCAGTGTAGATGCGGTCAGTCGCCACCCCGAGCTGGAACAGCGCGTGGCGCTGGGCAGCGAGGTCCTGCTTGTCGGTCGAGCAGCGGGCATAGCCGATCAGCACATGCGTCATGAGCGGGACTGTAACGTACAGGGTCCCCTCACCGCAATTTTTATCGTACCAACCTATTGAGACAGCGTCCGCGCAGACGGATTGATCCTTTGCGAGCGGATCTTCCGAGCGTCCGTTGACCGATCCCCTTGCGGACATAGCTAAGCGGCACCACACGTCCAGAGTGATCCAGCATCGCGACGCCATGACGTCAGTCGCTTACCCTGGCGTGAACTGGTATTTTTGGCGTACATTGGTTTGCATGGCAGACAGTAGAGGCGTCCCATGAGAGCCAAGGTGATGCCCGATGGGCGCGTGAGCCTGCCGGCCGATCTCCGCAAGCGGCATGGCCTCATTCACGGAGGCGAGGTCATCGTCGAGGATTTGGGCGACGCCATCGTGCTGCGGACGCTCGATCAGGTCGTCGCCCGGGCACAGGCTCTGAGCCGCAGGCTGATCGGCGACAAGGCAGGCGCGTCCGTGGCGGACTTCCTCGCCGACCGGGCCCGTGAGGCCGAGGCCGAATGACGAGCTTCGTCCTCGACGCGTCCGCGCTGCTTGCCCTGCTGCTGGCTGAGCCGGGAGCGGATCGGGTGAAGGCCGGGCTCGACGGGTCTGTCATGACGATCGTCAATCTGGCCGAAGTAGTCAGCCACTACGCCAAGCTCGGGGCTGCACGCCCTGATATCGAAGCGCTGTTGCGCCCCTTGCCGATCCGGTGGGCCGCCGTCGATGCCGCGCTGTCGTACGAGGCCGGCATGCTGCGTCCGCTCACGGTTGCGGGTGGTCTGTCGCTCGGGGATCGCTACTGCTTGGCCCTTGCCAAACGTGAAGGTCGGCCAGCGCTTACGGCGGAGCGGCGCTGGTCGACGATCGCCGAGGCAGCTGGTGTCGTGGTCGAGATGATCCGCTGAGGGCTGCGCGGAAGGACCAGGTCGACGGCGGAGATGCGCGCGAAGCCGACGCGCATGTCGGGATCGTGCCAAACCGGCGTTTGCCCGCCAATAGAAAAGCCGACACGTTTTTCCGACACAACCGGGGTTGTTTCGAGCGACTAGCGATCCGCCCCGCCGGATCGTCGGGGAAACGGTCGGTTTGCCTACACACTAGGCGATAGGCTCAAAGTCCTTTTCTAAGATAATCGGTCCAAGATCCTCTAAAACCGCTTCTCCTTTCCTCTGTGACAGCCGGAGAGCTGCGGGGGCATCGGGGGCGTATCTGCCACCGATCACGCGGATCTGTTTCGGCTCGCCAAGCGTCTGAGACCAAGAGAGCTACCGAGCATAGCGCCCGTCGCGCTCGGCTGGCTGTGGATGGAGATGAACTGGTGACCGTCGCGATCCAGGCAGGCGAAGCGCAGCTCCCGGCACGAACCGCCTCCGTCGCCCTGTCCCTCGGCGCGCTCGGCATCGTCTACGGCGATATCGGCACCAGTCCGCTCTACGCGCTCAAGGAGACCGTCAAGGTCGCAGCCGCAGGTGGCACCCTCCAGCACGACGCGGTGGTCGGATCCGTCTCCCTCATCCTTTGGTCGCTGTTCCTCATCGTCGCGCTCAAGTACGCCGTCTTGATCCTGCGCGCGGACAATCACGGCGAGGGCGGCATCGTGGCCATGCTTGCTCTGCTCGGGGCCCGGCATGCACCGCCACGCTCGTGGCGCGCCATCCTGCTCGTCGTCGGGCTGATCGGAGCCGCGCTACTCTACGGCGACGGCGCGATCACCCCTGCCATCTCGGTGCTCTCAGCTGTCGAGGGCCTGAAGGTCGATGCCCCCGGCGTGACGCCTTTTGTGGTGCCGGCTACCGTCGTCATCCTGATCGGTCTGTTCTCGGTCCAGCGCAAAGGTACCGGCTTCATCGGGCGCCTGTTCGGACCGGTCATGCTGCTGTGGTTTGCCACCATCGCGGCCGTCGGCGCGGCCGGCATCCGGCAGAAGCCGGAGATCTTGGCGGCCCTGAACCCGTTCCGCGCCGTCTATTACCTTCTCACCGCGCATCTGCCGGTCAGCTTCGCCATGCTGGGCGCAGCCTTCCTGGCGGTCACCGGCGGCGAGGCGATGTACGCCGACCTCGGCCATTTCGGGCGCGCACCGATCCGGCTCGCGTGGTTCGCGATCGTGCTCCCGGCCCTGGTGCTGAACTACCTCGGCCAGGGCGCGCTGCTGCTCTCGAACCCGGCCGCGGTCGACAACCCGTTCTTCCAGCTCGCGCCGAGCTGGATCCACTACCCGCTCGTGGCGTTCGCCACGCTGGCCACCGTCATCGCCTCCCAGGCCATCATCTCCGGTGCGTTCTCGCTCACCGAGCAGGCGATCAAGCTCGGCTTCTTCCCGCGCATGCGCATCGTCCATACCTCTTCGCAGGAGGCCGGGCAGATCTACGTGCCCATCGTGAACTGGCTCCTGGCCTTCGCCACCCTCGGCGCGGTGCTGGCCTTCGGCTCGTCGGACGCGCTGGCGGGCGCTTACGGCATCGCGGTGTCACTGCTGATGGTGATCACGACCGTGCTGGCGGCATTGATCGCGCTTCGCTGGGGCTTCAACCTCGCCCTCGTGCTCGCGGTCAACGGCGCGTTCCTGCTCGTCGATCTGACCTTCTTCAGCGCCAACACGCTGAAGCTGTTCGAGGGCGGCTGGTTTCCGCTGCTGCTCGCGGCGGGCGTCGCCTTCCTGATGCTGACCTGGCGGCGCGGCACACAGCTCCTGGAGGCGGCCCGGGCCGATATCCGCATGCCCGAGGCGGAGTTCCTGACCCGCGTCGAATCCAAGCACCTGCCGCGCATCCCGGGCACGGGCGCGTTCCTGACCTCGGCCGAGGACGGCATGCCGTTGCCGCTGATGAACTTCGTGCGCCACCTGCAGGTGCTGCACGAGCGCGTGCTCCTCGTGACGCTGCAGATCCTGGACGTGCCGCACGCGGCAGACGCCGAGCGGATCGAGGTGGTGCCGGTCGCTCCGGACGTGACACGGGTGCTGCTCCGGTTCGGCTTCATGGACACGGTTCATGTCCCGCGCGCCCTGCGACGGGCGGTCGAGGACGGCCGGCTCAAGGGCATCGACTGCGACCACCTGAGCTACTTCATCAGCCACGAGACGGTGGTGGCCTCGGAGAAACGTCCCGGCATGGCGGGTTGGCGCGAGGAGATCTTCGCGCTGATGCAGCGTAACGCCGAGGAGACGGCGAGCTACCTGTGCGTGCCGGCCCAGCAGGTGATGGAGGTCGGCGCCGAGATGGAGGTGTGAACGGAGGCTCTCATGGGATCGATCGTATGCCCCGTGTGCGGGCTCAAGGACTTCGAGGTTGGGCCGCAGGCGGACGGTGGGCTTGCAGCGGCCGCAATCTGGACAGACGCGTTCGTGCGACGCTGCCAGCACGTTCAGGAGCGCAGGCACCGCGCTGATCTTAAGACTCACACCTGTCCGCACTGGGCATGCGCTGTGCAAGATGCCGCTGAGCAGGTCAGTGATCCTCCGCCTCCCGGTTGCTTGAGACACCCCGTTAGCGGACGGTCGCCGCGACAGGGGTGAGGATGATGAGCACGGATACGAGGGCAGATGCAGGCGCAGTCGGTCCTGGTCGCGGCGGGCGCATGT
>Ga0268288_10092_pt1 | contig 40733 bp, 38 predicted proteins | sample BraspS3V5C_FD_191349 | JGI IMG/M metagenome (GOLD analysis project Ga0268288, IMG submission 191349) | Soil microbial communities from Anza Borrego Desert, Southern California, United States - Bradyrhizobium sp. S3-V5C | ecosystem: Environmental > Terrestrial > Soil > Desert | place: USA...
CCTCGATCTGGCGCAACATCAGCACGACCTGCTCCGCACTTGGCCTCTGTCCTCGCTTCATCCCCAACTCCTCTGGTCCAAGCTGATCCTCTCAATCAGCCCGGTCCAAAGCCAGCCGGTCAGGTCAAGGCTTCTACCTTGCTCACCAAACTCGGTCAGGCAGATCAAGTCGATATTCCAAAGTCAGAAGTCCGCGCAATTGCTGTAGCATCGGGTTTTAATCCGAGGCACGAGCTCAACGGCCTACTCAAGGTCTTAGAAGATAAGCGTCTCATCGAGCAATCGGAGAATGAGGTATCCGTTCTCGGCATCACAACTCGTGGCTCCCTTGGCCATGCAGCCGACATTTTCCAGGATGCGGAACCGACTCAGTACGAGAATGCCTCCCTGACACTCGCCGAGCTAGCCTCCACCGCCCCTGTTAGGTCATCAGATATAGTCGAGCAAATTGGAGATGAACACGAACTGACGAAGGCTCAAACTATCGATTTTCTGCGTAGGGCCGAGGAAGTTGGGTTTGTTGACAAGGAGGGCGAGGGCGACGACAAAATTTTGTTTAACGGAAATCTGTTCCGCCGCGACTCCGTCGTCAAAAGTCGAATGGTATTGGCTTCCTTAACTGAGTCTGATCAGAAACTTGTGACAGAAATTAGCGGCCAATTATCGATCGTCGGCTGCCTAACAGTCAAACATGTTGAACGCGTACTTACTAAGCCTCTATTCGAAAAACTCATTGCTGCGGGCGTTTATGACCTAAATCAAGTAACAAATGAAAAGGGCAACCACGTTTATGTGACGGCTCCATCCGCATTTCATAAATTTGTCGATCCAATGATCGATGATTGCTTTGATATGGCTAAATCTCTCGTTGCAGCTCTTACCTACGGAATGAAATCACGATCAGCATCTCAAGGACGTATCAGTATGCTGCCGGCGCTTCTCGGCAAATTAATTAGTGGTCGAGAAATCGGACCGGCGACAGCGATTGGACAGGATTATCGAGTGCTGGAGGTAAACCGGGTTATCAAGCTTCGTGCCGATATATCCTACCCAGATCGCTATTATATGAGGCTTGTTAAAACTGAAATTGGCCAATTGGCCCTACAGGTACTTACACAAGGCAACGCTTATGAAGAGTCACTAACCAGCTTGGTTAGCGCGCCTATGTCAGGGTATATCGGCCCTGAGGAGACCCGGAGCTCGGTTCGACGTAGACAATCAGCGATGAGTAAAAAAACAACCCAGGACGTCCTGGAAGCTGTGCGAGGCGGGCGGACTCTGAGATGAGTGATCAGTCGACACTGCCAAAGGGCGCAGTCTTAGAAGAAGTTTTGCGCGCCTATTTTCTACGTGCGGGATTTTTTGTGATCCGCGGCGTTCCATTCCGCTTTGCAGACGAAGATCTTACAGATGTGGATTTATGGCTGTATGAAAGGCCCACCGGAACGTCTCGTCGCGTGCAAATCTGCGATATTAAATACAAGCAACGACCAAAAGCCGTCGAGCGCCTGTTCTGGACGAAAGGGCTGGCAGAAGCGCTGAATGTCGATGCTGCTTATGTAGCGACCACTGACAAGAGAAGAAATCTTAGGTCAGTAGCTGACAAACTAAGCCTTCAACTTATCGACGGAACAGACATTCAGAGGATTCATAATAGTCCGTCGATCGTTTATGTAGACGGCATAAGCGACGAAGATATGATCAGAGAATTGCAATCTGTAGATAAGGAATTCAGAAATAAGGAGCTTTCTGAAGCGAGGATTGATATCCTTTCTTCTCTTTCTGAAGGATTTGGCGCACCATCGACTGTTCGCTCTCTGGAAGGGTTCGCTCGCCTGGCTAGGCTGGCGGTCAGTTACCACCCAGACTCGTCTGCTGCTCGTGCGGCGGGTAGACTCGCTTACCTAGCGGCAGCCATCGCATGCGAAAGCCTAGATTATGTGAGCGTTGGAGCAGCTTTCCGCACAATCGAGGAGAAGCGAGAGCTCATATTAGGAGCAGTTCGCTTGGGCGCGTTGAGCAATGAGGACAGACATCAAACCCTCAGACTCGCCTTGGGACTGGTGGAAAGATATGCTCCTGGAGGCAGGGCAACAGCAGCGGCCGTCGAGGCAGCACTTAAGAAAGAGCTGGATCGCATACCCGCAGAAATCGTTGCTGATCAATGCGTCAGGTTGTTGAAAGCTGACCAATTATTCTTTGTTGGTCGTGAACTGGAAATGACTGCTTATAAAGCAAATTTGCCGAACTTCGATCACTTGAGCACCCAAACCAAGTCTATGCTGGGAGCACTTCTAGATTATTCGCACGTGGACAGGGAGCGTTTCGCAAAATCGTGGGACTTCAAGAGCAGCTCTAAAACATCTGACGATGTCAGGGAGCTTATCGCTGAAGATCAAAACAAAGAACGAAATCTTTTTTCTGATTAATTGAGACCGTCCAATCTGTCAAAAAGCTATTTCTCCCGCGAAATTGTCTGACGGTTGAAGTTGAAGCTCCGGCCAATGCTGGCTGGTGACTCACCATCGATATCCCTGCGCCGGATCGCCTCCCGCTGCTGGTGTGGAGTCAGTTTGGGATTGGGCCCGAACCTTACTCCATCCGCCTTCGCCTTGGCGCGGACGGCCGTGGTACGCTCACGCAGCCGCTTATGCTCCAGCTTCGCGGCGAGGCCGAGGACAGCCAGAATGACGTCGGCCATCTCGTTTGTCGTGTCGAGGATTGGCTCGGTGAGCGAATGTAACCCGACGCCGGCAGCGCGCAGATCACGCGCGATCGTCAACAAGTCGGCCGCCCCGCGAGCTGCGAGACGGCCGTCGCACCCTTCTGCTTTGCGGCAGCGCTAGGCGGCGGACTGGTAGTAGGGGATGATGACGGCAGCTGGCGCGGGTCGGTCGCTCACGCCCGCTCGACCGTCTTGGCGTCGGTCGGGTCCCCTCTCCGACATGCCATGTAGGCGCTGGCGACCTCCCGCAGGAAGTCGGTCGGCATAGTGCCATAGACCGCTGACGGTGGATTGCTTCCCGAGATCGTCCGCAGATCGGGACCCGGCCACGTGAAAAGGTTCGCCTCGTTCACGACGACCCACTGGCGATGCTCGTCGAGGCCAGACGCCGCCTTCACCTCCGCCGGGATCTCCACGGCGGCGGCATCGGACTGCGGCGGTGAGTGGGTAATCACCAGGGCGAGCACCCGGCTTGATTGGACTGACACGATGACGACTGGGTGAGGGTCGTCAGAAACCTCGTGTCCGTCCTCCTGATCTTGATGAAAAAGGTAACAGTGGCGAGCAATCAGGCCACGACTTGGGACTGGCAACATAGTTTCTCCGCGCGGTTAACATTCATTTCTTCTCTCCAATATTCTTTTCTGAAATGAAGCTCTCTAGATCATCAATGAATTCTTGAGGCGTATCTTCAGACTTTAGTGAAATAAGGTCGCGCTTAGTTAGGCGATTGTATTCTTCAAACGACAAAATGACGTTCCGATCACGACCGTGCTTACTTACAATAACAGGGCTCGTTAGAGCCATGTCGGCATAAAGAGAGAACTGCCGCACAACATCGGCGGAGGACACTCTCACAGGCTCGAATTTGGCCAATCTGGATCTCGTTGGAATTCCTAAGAATGCGCAAAATACATGTTTTGTGGGGTCTTGTCAAGGCCGCGCTTCAGGTGCTGATCCAGTGCGCCTGACGATCTACCCGCTTGGACTAGAGGCCCGCTTCGGCGGGCCTTTCCGTTTGTGTGACCGGGCCTCTCGGCCGAGCACCGATCGTTCATCGCGACAGGCTGGGGCGGGGATCCCTTGCGTACTGCGGGTTGATATCGTCTCTGCAATCTGTGGAGGCGAATCAGTGCCAGCCAAGAAGGCGACGGTCGACAAGGCCGCATTCAATCCGAAGGCCACGTCCCTCCCGTTCGCCTTGCGCGTCAGCGACTTCGAGGTCGCGATGCAGGACGTCTATGACTTCTTCTCTGACGTGAACGAGCTCCTCTCGTCGAAGGGCCTACACCGCCTGGACGACATGATGCGGCCAGCTGCCTTGAGCGGGATGATCTCCGACATGATCACCGCCTCGCTGGCCAAGTTCTCCCGGTCCCTCGTCGAGAACCGGCATTTTAACGGCCATCCCGATCTCGTCATGCGGGGCCAGTACAAGAACGACGCCGTGCCCTCCGGAGAGCACGGGATCGAGATCAAGAGCACGCGCAAGCCAGGTGGCGCTGTCGACACGCACGGCGCCCGGGCACAGTGGATGTGCGTGTTCGTCTACGAGGTCGACAACGAGACTGAGCCAGCGAGCGCGCGGGAACCGATGCGGTTCACCGAGGTGTACTTGGCGCAGGTCGAGGAAGGCGACTTCAGGTCGAACGCCCGCGGTACCCTCGGGACCCGAACCGCGACCCTGCATGCGGCCGGCGTCGCGAAGCTGCGCGAGGGTTGGGTCTATAGAGCCGTGTCCGCTGCGCCCAAGAAGGTGGCGAAGAAGGGCGCGCAACCGGAAGGCCTCAAACCGCCAACGGTGAAAGCCTCATCAACAAAATCTTAACTCGGCTGGCCGAGATTTCGATTGACGTCCAGACGTCTTTCGTTGCGTTCTCCGCAGATCAGGTCACCGAGTTCAAAGCCATGCTCGCCCCCGGAGCTGTTAGAGACGCAATCCTCGAACATCTCAAGCTGCTTGGCGCCGACGCCAGCATGGACGAGATCCATGCTGCGGTGAACCGGAAGCTAAGCGCCGAGGTGCCCCGCTCCTCCGTGCGATCCTATCTCAATCTCAACACGGGTCCGGGCAAGCACTTCGAGCGAACCGGACGCGGTCGGTACAAGCTCCGGTCAACAAAGGTGGCCGCCGCTTCGAAGACGAAGGTCAAGACGGCAGAGAGCGAGGACCCCGAGCCGGCCCCCGTCTTCGTCGACAATCTGACCAAGCTCTACCACGCGGATTGTTTCTCGTGGTTGGCGCGCCAGCCCGAGCGCTCCATCCATGCCGTCGTGACGGACCCGCCGTATGGACTTGTCGAGTACACGGCCAAGGAACAGGAAAAGCTGCACGCCGGCCGCGGCGGCGTCTGGCGTATCCCGCCATCCTTCGATGGACATCAGCGAGCGCCGCTTCCGCGCTTCACGGTTCTCGACCACGACGACCGCGCGGAGCTCCATACGTTCTTCAAGAAGCTGGCCGTCCAGCTTGCCCGCGCGACCGTGCCGGGCGCGAACGTCGTCGTCGCCTCGAACCCGCTGCTCGCGCACATCGTCGCCGCGGCCATGGCCGAGGGCGGCCTGGAGCTCAGAGGCTACATCGCGCGGCTCGTTATGACGATGCGCGGCGGCGACCGACCGAAAAACGCCCATGAGGAGTTCGCGGGCGTCTCGGTGATGCCGCGCTCGATGTGGGAGCCGTGGGTCGTCCTGCGGAACCCGCTGGAGGGCCGGGTGCAGGACAACCTGCGCAAGTGGGGGACCGGCGGCTTTCGCCGTCCCTCCGCGGAGCGACCATTCGGCGATGTAATCAAGTCGGGGCCCACGCCGGCATCAGAGCGCAGGATCGCACCGCATCCGTCGCTGAAGCCGCAGGCCGTCCTCAGACAGATCGTTCGGGCTTCCCTGCCGCTTGGCGAGGGCATCGTGCTCGACCCGTTCGCGGGGTCCGGCTCCACGCTCGCGGCGGCCTGCGCCGTCGGATATCCGAGCATCGGGACGGAGCTCGACGCCCGCTACGTGGCTCTGGCCTCGAAGGCGATCCCGCGCCTCGCCGGTATCTCGGTGCAGGACGCGTTCGTCGGCTTCTAGCCCTTCTTGATTGTCTTCTTCCCGGTCTCAACCTTCTTGATCATGGACGGGTCATAGGGCGGGATAGAGGCCCGGAGCTCTGCTTTCGTCGGCGCCGCGTTGCCGTCGATCCGGGTCACGATGTCCATACCCGCGGCGATCTTCTGTTGCACCGCCTTGTAGGCGTTGCTGCCCGTCCTTCCCTTGCCCATCGAAACCTCCGCATCAGCTCCGCACATGTTGCAGCCTGAGTCCTGCAGAGCAAGGCGCGCTCCGCGGCGGGCGTTCGAAGCAAAATCCCCAGGGTGCCCTCAGCTGCAGCTTCTTCAAAAGCGCAGCCGGCCGGCACCCGGACCAAACTCTCAAACGAGAAACACCCCAAGAGCGGGTGCTCCCAGGGTGTCGCTGGCCTCGCGGCCAGTTTGATCGGGCTGGGGATGCGAAGGTCAACCGGATGGCTGCTCTTCGACGGCGGAGAGCGATGAGGAGGACCAGCTACCCCTCGCCCGCCGCCGCAGCTCCCGGGACAGAGACCGGGAGCTGCGCGACAGGCTCTTAGTACGAGCCGAACTTGTAGTTCAGGCCGGCGCGGACGACGGCGAACTCGTCGTCGCGGCGACCGATGGCGCTGTAGGCGACCGGGACGAGGTTGGCGGCGTTGACGACCAGGGCGCCCTGGTTGCGGTTGCCGCGCTCCAGGTTCACGTACAGGCCTTCGATCTTGAACGTCACCGCCGAGGAGCGGAAGAAGTTCAGGAACGACTCGGTGGGCAGGGCGAACTCGACGCCGCCGCCGACCGCGTAGCCGGTGCGGAAGCTGTCGTTGCCGGCGTAGCCGCCGAACGAGCGGTCAGCGCTGCCCGAGCCGTAGGCGAAGCCGCCGGTGGCGTACACGAGGGTGCGGTCGAAGGCGTAGCCCAGGCGGCCGCGCACGGTGCCGAAGTAGTCGAGGCTCGACAGGCCGCGCGGGTCGGTCACGTAGTAGCCCGGGGCGACGGCGCCGGAGATGAAGGCGTTGTTCCGGTTGCGGCCGAAGTCGAGGTACTGGGCGTCGGCCTCGATGCCGAACACCACGCCCGAGCCCGGGGTCAGCTGCCAATTGTAGCCGATCTGGGCGCCGCCCGAGAAGCCGTCCTGGCTGCGATCGCGGAAGGTGGCGGTGGTGCCGAGGGCGGCGTAGGGGGCGGGAACGCCGAACACCGAGCCGTTGGAGCGGCTGCTGGCGTCGAAGGCGTAGCCGGCGTTGATACCGAAGTACGCGCCGGTCCAGGTGAAGACCGGGACGGGGGTGAACACCGGCGGCGGAGCAGCGCGGCGCGGCAGGTCGGCGGCCGAAGCGGCGGCGGTCAAGGCGGTGAAGGCGGTGAAGGCGGTCAGCGAGGCCAGGAGCTTGGTCATTACGTAAGGTCCAGATTTCAATCTGACGGTAAGGCTACCGGCCCGTGGACGAAATGGCTGTAGCTTTATGGACACACTGCCGCCTAATGCCGCCGGTCGGCACAGTAACCCGTCTGTTAATATGCGCTAGACTACCGGAATACATCGCGATGTACCTGGCCGATCGCCACAACATCTAAGCACAGGTTTGATTGCACTTTTCTGCCACGTTGGTCCGCAACTGTGACCGAGAGGCTGCCTGGATCTTCCTCAGGTCCTAGCGGCCCCGAGATCGGTGGGCCGATCGCGCCGAAGGGATCCCCTCCCTCCCACGATCCTGTCCTGTCCGCTCGCCGCGTCGGGGGCGACCTTTTTCCTTAGAGAGAGGTTCAGCCGACACGACGTGACCTTCACCGAAGCTCAGCTCCACGGGTACGGAACGCCGCACCGTCGCACGAGCCTCGCGCGTCCGCCCCTTGCGCAGAGCCGCGCGCACGCGCGTCTCGAACGCCTCGGCCTCCGCCTCATCATCCCGTGCGTCGATCGCGACCTGCACGGTCGCCCCCGGATGCCGGGCGATGAGGCCAGCGAGCGCGCTGTCGGTCTCTTCGGCTTCATCCCCTATGCCGCAGAGCAGAGCACGATCGGGCAGCCCATCCCGCTGATACAAGCCCAGCGCCGTCCTCGCGGTCCTGGCCACGTAGATCCTGTCAGGAGCGCGTCTGTCGCCCAGCTGGATCAGGCCCGGCGGACCTGCGGGCGCCAGCGTCTCGGTCCCGGGCCAATCCGCCTCGAACCGCTCGATCCCGTCGATGCGGCCGAGCGGATCCCGGCGGGCGAACAAAGCTCGGCCCTGTGGGTCGATCAGCACGTCGCTGGAGAGGCGCTCCAGCAGCCGCGGGAGCTGCCCCTGCAACGCGGCCGCCGCGCTCCAGGCTTGGCGCCTCAGCCCCTGCCACAAGACCGCGGCGAACCGCCCGACCCGGTTCTGAAGCTTGCGATCTTCGAGTTCGAGCGGTGTCGCCTGATCCGGCACGTCCGGACGCGGCACCGGATAGGTCGCGGTCGCATGCAGGCGCGCGTCCATGCGCTGCCTCAGCGCCTGGGTGGCCGGCGACGGCTCGCGCTCGGGGGCTGGGGTGATCCCGGCGATGGTCGTCCTCCACGCCCCCGCGCGCTCCAGGCCCATCCTGCCGCCGGGCGGCACCGGGACGTCGCGCGACCGGACTGGCGCGCCACACCAGCCGCGCAGGTCGGTCCCGGCGTAGTCGGCGACATTCGCCTTGCCGCCGCTGCTCGCGCTCTCCGCCAGGAAGCTCTGCCGGATCTCGCTGTGGCCGATCGGGGCGAGCCCCGAGTGCGCGCCGCCGCGGCTGCCCGGCAGGCCGCGCTCCTCCGCCCGAACGCCGGAGCGCGCCGACTCCAGCCGCTCCCGGATCCGGTCCGTGTCGACGAAGAGCTGCGCGCTGCGCCGATGCCGGGTCATCGCCACGTAGGTCGCCTCCGCCCCTGTGCCGCGCAGGTCGGCCACGAACGCCTCGTCCACGGTGACGCCCTGGGCCGCGTGCGTGGTCAGGGCGTAGCTGTGCTGCAGCCGCGGCACCTGCGGCTCGTCCGGATCACGGTGCCCGACCAACGCGCTCGCCCGGGCGCTCAGCCGCGCCCCGTTCTTCAAGAGCCGCAGCGTCAGCACCGGATCAGCTGGATCACCCGAGAGCGCCTCGATCCGGGCGAGGTCGGCGTTGCGGATCGTCTGGCCCTCGACCTCGACGGTCTCCCCAAAAATCACCTCGTCGCCGACCGCCAGCGCCAGCGCCTCGGCCCGGCTGCCCCCGCGCGGGATCGCGGCGATCTCGACGTCCTCATCCTCCGGCAGCAGCCCGTCGTGCTTCAGCCGATCCCGGATCCGCGCGTTGAGCGCGCGCACGTCCTTGTTCCAGCCGGTCAGCACCGCCCGCGTCCGCTGCGCCCCTTCGGGGTCGTGGCGGCTCTCGGCGTAAGCGTCGACCAGGGCGGCGATCGTAGCCTCGCGGTCCGCCCCCCAGGTGATCGCGCCGCCACGGTCGTACGCCTCCAGCGCGCTCGCGGTCCGGCCCGCGGCGAAGTCGACGCTCGCCGCCCGCATCCAGGCTCCCTCCGCCTCGCTGCGCCCGCGCTGCCGCTGGATCTCGTCCATCCGGCTTGCGCCCAGCGCCCGGACCAGCAGCCGCATCGGCGCGCCCGCCACCACGGGCGCGAGCTGGCGCGTGTCGCCGCTCAGCACCAGCTTCGCCCCAGCCGCGCCCGTGGCCTCGACCAGCGCCGCGAGATCGCGCGTGCCGATCATCCCGGCCTCGTCGGCGATCACGGTCGTCCGCGGCCCCAGCGCGATCTCGCCCTTGTCGATCCGGTTGAGGAACCCGGTCACCGCCCGCGCCATCGCCTCGGCGGTCGCCGTGTCGGTCTGGATCACGCCCACCGCCTTCCACGATGGCGCGATCACCCAGACCTCGCCGCCGCTGGCGCGCACGGCGTCGGCGACGCTGGCCATGGCAAACGACTTGCCCGAGCCGGCGCTGCCCTCGACCACGCTGACCCCGTCGCGGTTCAGCGCATGCCGCACTGCCGCCCGCTGCTCCGCGCGCAGGCTCGGCCGCTCCGCCAGCACCCGCGCCACGACCTCCTGGGGAACGAAGTCGCGCTCGTCCTGCCGGGCGTAGGCACGGTGGAGCATCCCCCGCTCCGCCGCGATCATCTCAGGGCTCGCGTACACCGCCTCGCCCTCGGCTGTGCGCCCGACCGCGACCACGCCGCCGTCCCGGCGCAGCCGCTCTACCTCTTCCAGGACGGCGTCGGCCCCGGCTTCGCATTGCAGCGCCTCCGCGACACGGCGCACGAGCGCGCGCTCTTCGACCACCGCCTGCATCGCCAGCGCCTCGGCGAGGCCGGCCTCGGCCAAGGTCTGCACCCGCCGCGCCGCCGAGCCCGTCCGTGCCGCGCGGATCCCGTCCGCCGCGATCCGCACCCCTTCGAACAGCGCCCTGCGCGCCCAGCCGGCCTGGATCAGCTGGCGCTCCCAATCCGCCTCCAGGGTGGCCAGCGGCGTCTCCCGGTCCTTGCGCCCCCGCGTGCCGTGGGCGGCGGCCTGGGCCGCGACCCGGTCCTCGGCGGTGTCGAACCCCCGCTCCCGTGCAGCCGCCTCGATCGCCGCGCGTCGCTTGGAGAACAGCTCCAGCACCGACTCGGCCACCCCGGCGATCTCGAAGTTGCGCCCGGCCCGCACCGCCTCGTAGCCCAGCTCCGCCCGCAGGGTGCTGGCCAGCTCGCTCCGGTACAAAGCCGCGATCCCGCCGGCGTTCTTCAAGATCGCGCGGTTGTCGAGGCCCCCGGTCGAGCCGTCGGCCCGGACGCACAGGTTGAGCAGCACCGCGTGGCTGTGCAGCTGCGGGTCCTGCGCCCGCGAGGTGAAGTGCCGGTACAAAGCCGCGCTCACCCCTGCGGCCGGCGCCCGCTCTCGGCCCTGCGCCCCGGTCCGGGTCACGATCAGCCCGGCCGCATGCGCGTAGTCCAGCGCCCGGCGCACCGCCCGGTCGTGCGCCGCCAGGATCCGCGCGCGCTCCTCCGGCCCCGCGAAGGCGGCGAGCACGCTCACGCTCTTCGGCGCGGCGAACTGGAGATCGTAGCCGACGCTGCGCCGACCGTTGGCTGGAGCCCGCACCAGCGGCCCCAGGCTCTCCGGGTCGCGCCCGGCCGCGAGGTCGCGCAGCACCCGCCCGTCGACCTCGGCACCATCCGGGCACAGGCGGAACGGATCGCCGGACCGGACCGGACCAGCCTCGGACGCGGGGCCACGCGTCCACCACACGCCGTTGGCCTCGCCCGCGCCGTTGTCGGTGTAGTACGCGACCTGGTCGCGACCCTCGGTGTGACCCCGGTGCAGTGTCGCCAGTGCCCGGTCGAATGCTTCCGCGTAGGCCGCCTCGTACACCGCACTGCCCTCCACCGCGACCGCTGCCGCCACCTTTCGGGCGTACGCCGCGGCCGTGTCGTCGCGCGGGGTGTCGGGCGTGCTCAGACCGGCCTCGCGCCGGATCTGGCGCGCCATCGACTCGTAGTACTCGACGCTGGTGATCCGTGTGCAGGTCATCATCGCTCAGGCCTCGCCTTAGCCTTCAGCCGGACCGGCCTCGTTGCTTGCCTGAGCCTCCGCCCGGTACAAATCGACGATGAAGTCCGAGATCACCTGGATCTGATCGCGCATCTCGGCAGCACTCACCCGAGCCTCGCGGGCGCTGGCGGCCGCGGCCTCTGCGAGTTCGGCCACGCGCGCCACCATCTCGGACGGGCCGAGCGCGGCGGTCAGCGCCTCCTCGACGAACAGGTACGGCGCGATCCCGCGCGCCCGGGCCGCCGCCTCCACCGCTGCCCAGAGAGCCTCATCCAGGGCGACGCGGACGGGACGGCGGGCCATGATGGGGCTCCGAACAGCGGGGCTATGAGATTTGGCAATAGCTTAGCCGCAAGCCGGGCCTCCGCCCAGCACCATCGGTGCGTGATGTGTCACGATTTCGGTCTCCAGGACTACGGTTATCCACAGCCCGTCCGCAGCTATCGTGCCCACAAGCTCGGCCGTGGTATCATGCTGATCGACCGGGACGGTGCGTTCGAGCGCTTTGCTGATCCGGTAGGCATAGCGGGTGCACCCGACCGAACGGACTGCGAGGAGCGCGAGAGGAGTGATGGAGATGGGTGAGGCCGTCGAACCCGATCCTTTCAGCGAGCTGCGCGCCTTCCTGCGCGAGGAGATCAAGCTCGCCCCGAGCCGCAAGCCGTCCGCCTATGAGGCGGTCAAGGCCGTGCTCCCGGAGATCAAGGAGCTCAAAGCCAAGTGCAAGACCGACGCCGAGATCCGTGAGCTCCTCGCCCGCATGGAGGTCAAGCTCAGCATCGCCACGCTGCGTCAGTACATCCAGACCGCCACGCGCGAGCTCGCCGGCCACAAGCCCGTGCGACGGCGCGGCAAGGTCCAGGCGAAGTCACCCGCTAAGGCCCCACGGGTGCCGGCAGAACACCGGCCCGGTCAGCAGCTACGCTCAAACACCGCGCGCGATCAGGGATCAACGCAGGGGCGCGCGCCCGCCTCACCTGCCCTCGGGCACAGGATGAGCAACAAGGACCTCTAGGCCGCGGAGCAGGCCTGGGCACCGGATCGGAAGGGCAGCATGGCAAGGGCACAACAGGCGCGCAAGGAGACCGCCCCGCAGCGGAAGCGACTCGTCCTGGTCACTTCTGAGAAGGGCGGCGTCGGCAAGAGCGTGACCGCCCGCACCTTCGTGGAGTACCTGCGCGAGGGCGGCACACGCGTGGCGGCCTACGACGCCGACGGCAGCGTGGGCGGCCTCGTCCGGGTTCTCGGGACCCGGGACGGGGCGGGCGAAGTCCTGGACGAGCAGGATCCGGCCATCGGCGTGGGCTACTACAACATCCGCGACGCTGCCGAGAGCCACACCCTGCTCAACTGCCTTGGGACGCAGGAGCCTCTGATCGTCCACGATCTCGCCGGCGGCAGCTTGGCCGACCTGACGCGCATCACGGATATGGGTGAGGGGCTCGACGACCTGCTGGTTGCCGTCGACGAGAATGGCTACCGTCTTACCGTCTTGCACCTGATCTCTTCGGAGGTCGCCGCGACCCACTCGGTCGCCCGCTGGATCGAGCTGGTCGGAGACCGGGTCGATCATGTCGCGGTCCGCAACACCCGCTGGGGCAAGGCCGAGTCCGATTTCCCCTTCTGGCACGGCTACACCGACGGCGACGGTCAGGAGCGGGGCGGCAAGGTCCGCAACCGCCTGCTGCAGGAACTCGGCGGCCTTGAGATCAGCCTTCCCGCCCTGCCGGCCGGCACGTTCGCCAAGGTCGATGCCGACGATCTACCGTTCTCGACAGCGGCCTCCGCGTCGCGCCTGACCATCGTCGAGCGCTCGCACGTCGCGCGATACCGGCGCGAGTCCGCGGCCGCCTTCGAGCCCCTGCGCCCCCTCCTCGGCCTCTGAGGCGAGGTCCAGCCCGCCGACCCCGCCCCGCGATGCATCCCGACGCCAAGCTCAATTTCGACAAGGCCGCCGAGGTCTTCGGGCTCGACCCGGCGCTCCGCGACCTCACATGGCGCCGGATGACGGATCTTGGGGTCAATCCCGATGATCCCCTCTGGGTCTATCTCGCGGTCACAGGGCTGCTGGAGAAGGCGGCCCGGACCATCCCGGAGGCGGTCGATGCGGTCCCCGCGCGAGTCGAGCAGGCGGCCAGGCGCGCTGTCGGCCCGGTCGCGCAGGCCGCTAGCGCCCGGGTCGAGGCAGCTCACGCCATGCTCGCGCAGACCACCGGCGCGGCGGTTGCGGCGAGCGCGAGCGAGCATTTCAGGAAGATGGAGCGCACCCGCGCCCACGAGGTCGGCCTTTGGGCGGCCGGAATCGTCCTGGCCAGCGGCATCGTATGCGGCGGTGTCGGTTACAGGATCGGACGGGCTGAGACCACGAGCGTAACCGCACAGTGGTCGGCCCTGTCCACGCGCGCGGACGGGTCCGAGTGGCTTAAGCTGATCGCCGCCAACGCGGACATGCGCGAGCAGATGGTCAAGTCCTGCGGGCCACATCAACACAAGACGGATCCGATACAGAAGCGACAGTACTGCGAGTTCCCGCTCTGGGTCGAGGGCACCGTCGCGCCCGTCGGCGGCTTCTGGGATGCACTGTCCTTCAGCGTACGCAGCTGGCTCTTGGATTGGGGGGCGGGCTGGCTGGTCGTTGCGGCTGGGTTGACGGTCCTCGTCGCCCGCCGCGTGCTGCGGGCCGTCATCGGGTGGCAGCCCGCAGCCTGGCTGCTGAAGTGAGCGCAGGCCCATGCTGGAATGCGGGCCGCCGGAGGCACGGCATCGGACCATTCAGGCCGGCTGCGTACCTGAGGTAACCGCAGGATAAATCCCAAACCGCACGCTAAAGGCTGACGCCTCTGTAGGCGGCAAGCGCGAAGCGGACCTCTGTCAAGTCTCAGAGGGGATCTATGGCGGCCCGAGCGAAGTAGGCCAAGGCCGGCATCATCTTGTACGAGCGACCGCCCTACGGTCTCCGCGATAGGCGGCCTGCGCGTCAGCCTCCGTCCAAGGTAAATTCAGTCAAAAACAACCGGACATATCAGCCGATTGTTCTTCAGTAGCATATTTATTATTCTAGCGCCTCATCGCATTTTCTATGACTTCGAAATCATCTTGCTCAACATGGTATTCAGTGCCGTCTCGCATTTTCACAGTATGGAAATTTTGAAGCACATTCCGAACTTCTCTTCCAAAGGTATTCTTGCCGACAAATCTATATGCTTCGATCGTATCTATATTTTCTGTGATTATACGTTCGATTTTTGTGTTTTGCTCGGATGGAATTCCCATGCCGGTTGCCATCCAGTCTCCGTTGAAGTCTTGTTCAACGTAGGAATAAGTCTTGACTTGAACCATAGGCAATTTGTTGTCCTCCAAGTTTGATCGCTAATCCCTCTTCGCCGACGCTGCTGCCTTCTACCTGCTCTAAGCGGAGGATCAACAGCGCTGCCTTGATCCCGCGGTCGGAAGAAGCATGGTCGGCTTGGCCGACCTCCCCTACGCCGAGATCATTGTGAGGGTCACCTTCGATGAGGCCGGCCAGTCCTCCCGTACGTAGATATGTCCCAAGTTCGGCCGGCTGGGGTCAAGGCCCGACAGCAAGGTCTAGATACCAGGCGTGTACCGGTGCGATTGCTGGAGCAGGCCGCTCGCACCATCCCGGCAGCGCTCGACGCCGTGCCTGAGCGAGTGGAACGGGCCGCGAACCGGGCGGTCAGCCCAGCACCGAGCTGCCCGTGCAGCTCGGTGCTCTCGGTTGCCAGGGGCAGGAGCGGCGAGTTTTCGTGCATCGGTCCGCTCCAGAATTGGGCTCGGCGCGTCTAGCCGTGCCGGGGTATCGACGCGCGCTGAACAGCGTGGACTGAACACTCCGTGATCTGCAGATCGTCCGGCCGCGAGCAGGTGAGCCGAAGCCACCCGCGTTCGTCAGACCGTCCGGGCGCAGACCCTTAGCGCATGGCTCTGGCTGTCCCACCACCCGCGCGGATTACCGTAAACGGTATGCGACCAACTGGAGTCGGTTGAACGGGAAAGCCGGCCCCAAATTGGCGGCCAGTCAGAGATTCGTGGGAACACCGGCCCCAGATTTCCCGGTTTTTCGACGCGAACCGCTGCAGGAAGCGCGATTTCGCGTCGGGCGCGGGCCGATCGACAGCCTGGCTGCGGGTACGCACAGGCACGGGAAAGCCCGCCCCAGATTGCAGCTGGCGACAGCGGGGGCCGAGTTCATCCGATGGACCGGCACTCCTCATCCGAAAGATTCGCAGTCGCGAAGCGACTGCCTCATCACACCACCGTGCTCAGCGCGGTAACAAAGCCTCTCAGGAGGGCTGTGAGCGGCTTTTCGAGGCTCTGCCGTCCGCTGTCGGTTCTGCCGCCCGAACCCTTCCTGAGGCCACGCAGGTGGATTTTTGCCATCCGCACACTCGCAGAGCTTATCTTTGGTCGCCGTTGGGCGACCACCATTCGGAATTGAGCCGCTGAAGGCGGCTTCTTTATTGGGTGGGGGAGCGGGTTTTCGCGCAGCGAAAAGGGGCGGGGTTTGTGCCTGCACCAATAGGTCCGGAGATACACAGGCTGTCCACGGGCTTGTTCAGGGTATGGTTTCTGCCCTGCTTTTCCCCAGATCTGTGTCTCTTTAGGTCTCTTTAAGATATCTATATAAAAGTCTTTATGAAAATTCCTGTTATAACGTAGGGGTTTACACCATAAATTTGGGGCCGGTTTTCCGGTAAATTGGGGCCGCACTTCCAGAATTTGGGGCCGCGCTTCCGGAAATTTGGGGCTGCACTTCCGGTGCCCCCTCGTGTTATCCACAGCACTAAGGCTCCGCTTGAGAGCCTCTGCCAACAGCGGATTTCTGCGGAAATTTGGGGCCGCGGTTCCCGCATGCCGTATTGCCGCTCTACACCCCCTAAAACGCTCTCTGACGGCGCATTCTGCGGCAGATTTAGCCGTGAACTTGGGGCCGGCTTTCCGCTGCGAAGCCAGCCGACACAAGCACTTAGCCCAAAGCATCCCTGCCCCGGCACAGCGTGCGGCACTGGCCTTTGGGCCAATTCTGGGGCCAGCTTTCCCGTGCACTTGCAATGATTGCAGGGACTTAGCGGCGGAGTCCACGAGGGGAGACGCCATCGACCTGCGCGAGGCCAGCCGGAATTTGAGGCTGCACTTCCGGGGTGAAGCCTGCAATTCCAGAGTGTTAGGCGGTCAGCTGCTCGGCAGCCTGCCCGGCCGCCTTGGCCAGGTCCATCTCCAGCTGGGTTGGCGCGGCGTGGGTGTAGTGATAGCGGCGTGACTTCTTCCAGCCCGAACCGGTGATCTCCTCGCGCCATTCCTTCAGGCCGCCGGCAGCAACCATGTCGTTGAAGGCCTGCCGGCAGTCCTTGCGGAACTGGGCCCGGGTCGCGCTGGTCTCCTTGTCCGACCAGAGATCCCGGCCGGCGAGCTGGGCGAGGCGCTCCTCACCGATCCAAGCAAAGGCCGGCTGGCTGTCGATGAACGGCCAGAACGTCTTGGCGTGGTCGCCCTTGAGGCGGAACTGCACGTCGGCGTTGATGCTGACCAGGTGGGCCTTCTCGATCATCTGCAGCACACTCGGGCCGTAGCGGACCGTGACGCTGCTATCGAGCCGGGCCCCTTCCCAGCTGACCTCGGTGATCAGCGGCGCAGCGCTGCCGCGGCTGTCCGGCAGGGCCCCGATCGAGCGGGATTTTTTGATCTTGTCGAGCTCGTCGAGGGAGCGGCCCTCATGGATTAGCACGCTGACCTGCTGGATCTCCTGGAACACGTGCACGAGGCTCAGGAGGTTGTTCACGTGCTCGGTGCGGCCCATTACGCGGATCAGCTCGCGCCAGCTCGTGCGCGTCTCGTAATAGGTCCGCATGGGCGGGATGAACGTGCCCGGCCGGTAGTCCGGGTTGGGCATGGAGACCTTTTCGCGCTTGAGGCGGAACAGGGCGTAGATCGCGTCGCGGTGCTGGCTGCCCAGCTCGCGCCCCCTTACCTCCACGACCGAGTAGCCCGGCACCTCGTAGACGCGGGTGAAATTGCTGTCGGTGATCAGGTTGACCTTGCGCGGCACGAAGGCCGAGGTCCGGGCCAGGCGGTCCGGCATCACGGCCGGGTTGCGCCGGCCGCGCCGGTTCTTGAGCGTCCGCTCGCGGCGCGCGAGGCGCTGCTGTTCTTCAGGCGTGAGTGGGCGTCCGGTGGTCATGGCTGCGACTCAAGCTAAGGCATGACGGGAACAGTGGCACCAAAATTTGGGAACAGCAGCCCCAAATTTTTGCTCACTGTGGCAGCAGCCCGTATGCGGTCGGTCGCCAATCTAGACGGTTTACGGTTTACGGCTTACCGCAAGCCGTAAACCGCCCCTTACTTGTCGGAAAACTCCGCCAGCGACGGCTGGCCGTATTTGGCCAGGACCATGTCGAGGCCTTCGCGCAGATAGCTGTTCAGGTCGCGATTGTGCTCGATGCACATCAGGCGCAGGCGCTTGCTGGCGGCGGGCGGCACGTAGACCGTGAGCTTGGCTTCCTGCGGCTTGCCCGGACGGGCGGCTGACGCAGACGGGTGCTGCACGACCTCGGCGATGTCGTGGGCAGCGGGTTGGCTGTGGCCGCTGAGGGCGACCTCAAGCGACGCGGGTTTCTTGGCCATGCTGTTTTCCTTCCATGCGGTTGAGCGCCCACTGCAGCAGCTCGCGTACTTCGGCGGCGGCCTTGCTGGTGGTGTCGCGTTCTGTGACCCCCTGCCCTGTCGCCAGCGCGTCCATGTGGTCGGCGCGCATGGCGAGCGGCGTGTTCGCCACCGCCCCGGACAGCTGCAGGACGCGGAACGCGTCGCTGGTGCGGATCGAGCGGCCCGGCGGGCACTGGTTGAGGACGTAGGAGAACGGTTTGCCGAGGCGGGTGATGCTGCGCACGGTCGGCGCGGCAGCCTCGATGTCGGCGATGCTCGGCCGGGCCGGGATCAGGCAGAGGTTGGCGACCTGGATCGCGGCAGTGGCTGCCGGGGTGTCGACGCCGGGCGTGTCGATGATCACGAGCTGGACGCCCTGCTTCTTCAGGATACCCATGGCGGCCTCAAGCTGGCCGGCCTGCAGGGCGTTGACCTCCGGCCCGCCGGTGCCTTCACGGCGCTCGTACCAGTTCTTGGCGGTGCCTTGCGGATCGAGGTCGATGATCGAGGTCTTGATCCCCCGCTCCTCAGCCGCGACGGCCAGGGAGACGGCCAGGCTACTTTTTCCGGTGCCGCCCTTCTGGGTGACAAATGCGATGACGTTCATGGCGGCATCCTTTCGGGGGCGAGCCTAAACGGCAAGCGGTTAACAGCAAACTGCACGCGGTAAGCGGCAAGCGGTGTGCCCTATGCGGCACACGGCAAGCGGTATGCAGTTTACGGCAAATCTTGCAGCGAGGCCAGTTCACCGCAGGGTCGATGATCTAGGGAGGACGCTCACAACGCGACGATCGCCGCCGAGTACCGCAAACGGCATACGGTAAGGCTGTCAAAACAGGAGCTTGATGGCTTCGTCCGCAACAATGAAGGCCGTGGGGTTGACCATCGCGGCTGCGGCATACCGCATGCGGTAAGCGGCAGCTCTATTCGTACTCGATCCCGGCCTGGGTCACGAAGTTGTTCCAGAGCCGTTCAGCGGCCTGCTCCGGCGTGACCTTCTCGTCGCGGGAACGGCCCAGTCCGTCGATCATCGCGTTCAGGAACAGGTTGTAGTCGTCTGCTTCGACGCTCATCCACCCGTTCGACGTGCCGTCGTCGGCATGCGGCTGATAGACGAAGGAGAGGTCGCCCACATGCATGCGGCCGCCGCGGGCGTGGCGGACCGTGATGTGCGCCTCGCCGTTGCGCATCAGGGCGCGGTTGACCACCGTGCAGGTGAACGCGTTCGGGCCCATCAACTCGAACCGCGCACGGATCTGGTCGCTGGCCTCGTGCAGCTCGGCGCAGGCGTTTTGGAAGTAGGTCTGGATCGTCCTGAAGGCGGCCTCAGCATACTCGGCCTTCTGGATCGCATCGAACTGCTGCTTGACCCGCACGCGACGAGCCGTGCCGGTCGCCGTCGCGCCAGTACCCTCAGCCGCCACGTCCGGTCCGGGGGAGGGGGTAGCGGCCAGCGCCCGGCGGATCCCCTCCACGGCATTGAGATAGGCGGTGTTCTCGTTGGTCCACTCGGACACCGGCTTGCCATCCTTGGGCAGGACGAGGATCTGGCTGAACGGTGAATTGAGCCAGTCGCACGGCTCGAGGATCACAGCCACGATGCGCAGGCGTCCCTCCGCCTGCAGCTGCAGCGCCCGCTGGAATTCCTTTTCGTAGCAGTAGTTAGAGTTCAGGTAATCGGGGCTTACCAACGCGATGAACAGGCTGCTCTGGTCGAGCGCTGCGCTGATCGTCTGGCCGACGTTGTCACCGGGGATGATCGCGTGATCCGACCAGGCCTGCAGGCGGCCGTCCCGGCGGAGCATGGCCAAGTGCTTGTGCAGGCGCTCCAAGTGCTTTTCGTCGGCGTGGGCGTAGGAGATAAAGGCGTTGTTCGGCATCGGGAACAGCGCCTCCGGGCGTGATCGGGTTGCGCTGCTCTCCCTCTAACGGCCTTGGCAGCTCAGCAGACCAATGGTCTGGCTAGGCGTTCGTTCCATCTTTGTTCAACGTCACCGTTTGCGGTGAACGGCTTACCGTAAACCGTGTACGGCATGCGGCAACGCGAGCGTTTTGGCAGAAACCTGCCGTTCCGGCAGGCAGCGGCAGGGACTCCCTAAGCCGCTCCGGTGTACCGAGGAGCCAGCAGCCTGTCAGAACAGGCTTAACTGGTAACATATACGGTACTATATTGAATGGAGATCAGGTAGTTTCTGGACGCCCGCGGAGGGAGCCCGTTCGCCAGCTGGTTCGATGATCTGGACGCCCAAGCGGCGGCCAAGGTCACGGTGGCGCTGACGCGAATGGAGCGCGGCAATCTCGCGAACGCCAAGGCGGTCGGGGGAGGGGCCAGGAGTTCCGGATCGACTGGGGTCCTGGCTACAGGCTGTATTTCGGCCGGGATGGGGACACGCTGATCATCCTACTGTGTGGCGGCACCAAGCGCCGACAGCAGGACGATATCGCCGAGGCGCAGGCGCACTGGGCGGAGTACAAACGACGCAAGAAAGAGGAGGGGTGATGGCCCTGACCCGCAGCTTCAAGGACACCGTGAAGGCGCGTGCTGAGCGCGACCCGGCGTTCCGTGACGCCCTGCTCACCGAGGCAGTCGACCAGTTCCTGGCGGGTGACCTCGATACCGGTAAGGCGGTGCTCCGCGACTACATCAACGCGACGATCGGCTTTGAGCGCCTGGCCGCAGAAACCGGCAGCTCGTCCAAGAGCCTGATGCGCATGCTTAGCCCAACGGGCAATCCCACGGCCAGCAACCTGTTCAGCGTCCTGAGCACGGTTCAAAAGGCGGCGGGTGTGCACCTGGCTGTGGCTGTCGGCCATTAAAGGACAATCAAGCAGACCAACGTTGGGAAGGGATGTTCGCATAAGGGCGGGATACTGTTGGCGAAGTGAGCGTGGCCGGCCTGTGGAGCGTTGAGAAGGTTTCCAGTCCGGAGGCCGCCCATGTCGCTCCGTTCGCAACCTCTGCCGCCTGTCCCTGAAGACACCGCTCGGATCGCGCAGACCGCTTTCCGGCGCGGCAACCCCTACATGCTCCTGCGCGACCGGCTCGGCGCCCTGTTCGCCGATGCCGACTTCGCCGACCTCTATTCGACGCTCGGTCAGCCAGCCTACGCGCCCTGGCGCCTCGCGCTCGTCACGCTGATGCAGTTCCGGGAAGGACTGAGCGACCGGCGCGCCGCCGAGGCGGTGCGAAGGCGGATTGACTGGAAGTACCTGCTCGCCCTCGATCTGGCGGATGCCGGCTTCGACTTTTCGGTCCTGTGCGAGTTCCGGGCCCGCCTGCTCGAACACGAGGCGGGCGAGCGCCTGCTCACTCGTCTCCTGGACGCCGAGAAGGCCCATTCGCGCCAGCCAGGGATCCACACGGCACTCGGTTCCGAAACGTTGGCGTAAGCCGTCCGCCGGACGCGCCGGGCAAGCGGCGCGTGTCGCGGTATGGTCGATGAAAGCGGTCAGCGATCTGCAGGGATAACCAGGATCGCAGCAGCGGGGTCGATGCCCCGCTGCATTTTGTTCGGAATGCGCCGGGATTTACTCGGCTGCTGCGCGTGCACGCCGAGCAGTCCGGCCTGCGGTGTAGCCGGAGGTGTAGGTCGCGCGGCCGGCGTTGAGCTCTGCATAGCCCTGATCGGACGGCGCAGCGGCGTCCGAGCTCAGGTTGCCGAACAGGCCACCGGGACGTGAGGTCGGCACTTCGATATGGGCGCCCCAGACGTTGAGCACGCGGGTGTCCTGAGCGAAGGCGGGCGAGGTCGAAGCGGCAAGGCTCAGAGCCAGCAGGCTTGCAGCGGCAGCGAGGCGGGGGGTCATAGTCTTGTCCTTTGGTGTTCTTTGCCGATTGGGCTGTATGCGTCGCCTGAAAGCGGCGGCGTGCAGCAACGCTAGCAAATGCGTTTCGGTTATACCAAGGCTACAAGATGCGGCTGGTTATGCGTGTATTGCATGAGATGCGACTATGTCGCCTTGGGCGTTGAGCATCGAACGGGAGCAGGAATGCCTTGGGATACGAAGCAAATGGTCAGGCGCTACGGGAGAGCGAACCTTACAACCGCAGAAACTCGCCTTCACGAAACGCGAACCGTTCGTCGCGTTTTGGTTCGAACCGCTGCTCCGCGTTCCCGTCGCGTTGAGCTGTCATGAGATCAGATGAGCCCAAGCATGAAGCCGAGCCGGTCCTTCAGCCAACAGGAACTGCGCGCCGGCCTGCGGGGAGGAGCCCGGTCCAAGATCGCAGCGCCGTGACGGTCGGTAAAATCAACGCCGCCGCAGCTCGTCTGCTTGGGCGTCGCATCCCACCCTCTCGGCTTACAACCGCGCAGATTGCACGAGAAGCCGGCGTGTCGGTGGGGGCCCTCTACCGCTTCTTTCCCGACAAGGAGACGCTGGTCCTCGCACTGGCCGCGGAGCGCTTCGAGGCATTCGAGGCGACGCTTCAGCGGGAGGTCGAACCCGGGCTCCTGACAGCAAACGGGCCAGCCTTGATCGCCCGCCTCGTGAATGCTGCCGCCTCCCTGTTCGCTGCCCATCCGGAGCTTCGCACCATCGTCTACGATGGACAGGAATTCGATTGCGGCGACCTGCCTATGCAGGGGCGGCCCGGTCTCGGCGCAGCCGCACTGATCCGGCGCCATATGGTTGAGGGGCTCGGTTACAAGCTGACGCCCGACCTCGAACTCCGGCTGCGCGTCGCGGCAGAAGCCGGAGATCGGTTGATCGGCTTTGCCCTCGAGCAGCAGGACCCGCAGCAGCGCGAGGCGATCCTGGACGAAGCGAAGCGCCTGCTGTCCGGCTACCTGTTCGGATAGCGATGTGCATCGCGCAGCGACCTGGACCATCGCCTGCGGCCAAGCTGTTCAATGTCTTCCAGAGCAGGTCAGTCGGAGCGTTCGCGAAGGATCACCGGAGGCGACGGTCTGGAGTTGACCCGTTTTGGTGGAGCGGTGGAACGTGAACCGCTCCGGGATTTCCGGAGGCTCCAACTCTTGAGAGGATGGAGCCATGACGAAGCGCAGCACACCCTTTTCACCTGAGGTCCGCGAACGCGCGGTCCGGATGGTGTTCGACCACCAGGGCGAGCACGGCTCGCAATCCGGTTCGATCTGGTCGTTGACGAAGACGGGCGCCGGTTCAGCTGTGAATTGCGGCACCGCTCAGGGTCGAGCGCGAACGTGCAGTTCCGGCAGGCTGACCAGCACAAACTGACATCTGTAGCGTGATTGCCAGCAGCCATCCTTCAATTGCTGCATTGCCGCACCAAGCTCTCTAGCGTCCTCCCAAGGGACACCCACCGGCTCGGTCCAAGGTGACCCCCCTTCCCCGCGGGCTGGGTCGGTGGGGCTCGTGCATTAACAGCACAGCGGGGTGGAACTCTGCGGCGCCCGGCGACTTATCGCAGTGCAGCAATGCGATAGCGTCAGCGCCGCTGCGCTGCAGCCCTTCCGAGGACGTTTCCTCCCGTGACTTCGGGCCGCTGCTTGAGGGCGGCCTCTTTTGTTCCGAGCCCTATCAGAGTTTGGAGTGAGCCCCTGGGGGTGGACAGTTCGGGCAGGACTAATTGACCGGATCACTGGGTCTTCGGAGGATGAAGACCGTGGACCGACATCGTTCCCACAGCATCGCATTCAAGCGCCAGGTCGTACAGGAGTACCCGTCGGGCGAGACGCTGCTCGGCTTGGCCAAGCGCCATGACCCCTCGCGCAACCTCCTGCGCGTCTGGGTGCAGAAATACGAGGCTGGCGCGCTCGACGACGATGCAGCCGCCGCCGACACGATCCAGGCCTATGAGGCACGGATCGCCACGCTCGAACGGCTTGTCGGCCGACAGGCGCTTGAGCTTGAGTTTTTAAAAGGGGCACGACACTGTTGGCGAAGTGAGCGTGGCCGGCCTGTGGAGCGTTGAGAAGGTTTCCAGTCCGGAGGCCGCCCATGTCGCTCCGTTCGCAACCTCTGCCGCCTGTCCCTGAAGACACCACTCGGATCGCGCAGGCCGCTTTCCGGCGCGGCAACCCCTACATGCTCCTGCGCGACCAGCTCGGCGCCCTGTTCGCCGATGCCGATTTCGCCGATCTCTACCCGAAGCTCGGTCAGCCAGCCTACGCGCCCTGGCGCCTCGCGCTCGTCACGCTGATGCAATTCCGGGAAGGACTGAGCGACCGGCGCGCCGCCGACGCGGTGCGAGGCCGGATTGACTGGAAGTACCTGCTCGCCCTCGATCTGGCGGATGCCGGCTTCGACTTTTCGGTCCTGTGCGAGTTCCGGGCCCGCCTTCTCGAACACGAGGCGGGCGAGCGCCTGCTCACCCGTCTCCTGGACGTGGCCCGTGCCGGTGGGCTGCTGAAGGCCCGCGGTCGGCAGCGCACGGACAGCACGCACGTCCTGGCCGCCATCCGCACGCTGAACCGGCTCGAACTGCTTGCCGAGACGCTGAGGGCGGCCTTGAATGCCGTGGCCAGCGCGGCGCCGGCCTGGCTTGGGTCTATCGTTCCGGCGGACTGGCACGAGCGTTACGACCGAAGGGTCGAGGATGCCGACCTTCCCGGACCGGGGCCCAAACGCGATGCCCTCATCGCTCAGGTCGGCGCGGACGGCTTCCACCTGCTCGATGCACTGGACAAACCTGACGCGCCTCAGTCCGCACGGGATCCGGCTGCGGTTGCAGTGCTGCACCGGGTGTGGGGGCGGCACTTCGTGCGGGGCGGTTCAGGCCCGCAGGGAAATCCGACCTCCAAGGTTCGATTGCTCCCCCTTCAGAACCGCGGCCCAGGCGATCGCATCCAGTCGCCCTACGATGCCGAGGCTCGCTACCGCACCAAGCGTAACACGGGCTGGATCGGCTACATGGTCCACCTGACCGAGACCTGCGACGCGGGCGCGCCGCACCTGATCGTCCATGCCGATACGACCGCGGCGACCGTGCACGAGATCATGCGGGTCGAGGCGATCCACGCCGCGCTGGCGGCCAAGGGCCTGATCCCCTCCGAGCATTTGGCGGATGCCGCCTACATCAGCGCAGCTCAGCTCGCCGCTGCTCGTGAACGCCACGGCATCGACTTGATCGGTCCACCCCGGCCGCAATCGACGTGGCAGTACAAGACCGCGGGCGGCTTCACCAACGCCGACTTCGACGTGGATTGGGACGATCACGTCGTGCGCTGCCCCGCGGGTCACCGCAGTACGGCCTGGCACGAGTTCACCCGCCGCTATTACGGCGAGGCACGCGGGCGGCGCATCCGGGTCTGCTTCGACGCCGCTCTCTGTGCCCCCTGCTCATCCCGGGCGCGCTGCACATCGGCCCGCGCGCAAGGGCGGCAGCTGACGCTGCACCCGCGCGCCGAGCACGAGGCACTCGCGGCGGTCCGGGTCCGGCAAGCCGGCGAGACGGAGCATCTCTACGCTCAGCGACGCGGCGTCGAAGGCACGATCGCCCAGGCCGTAGGCGCGTTCGGACTGCGCCGCTGCCGCTACCGCGGCTTGGCCAGGGCCGGCCTGCAGAGCCTCGCCACCGCCGCCGCCCTCAACCTCGATCGGCTCGCCGCATGGTTCGCTCGGCGCCCCCTCGCGACAACCCGCACCTCCCGCTTTGCTACCCTCGCCGCGTAGCCACTCACTTCGCCAACAGTGTCGGGCGGCTTACGGAACGGCAGGACGACGAGCACCGCTCGCGAGACAGTCGGGATGATTCCCTGCAATCGGCTGATCATCGCGACAGGTTCGTATTTGCACGGTTCGTTGTGACAGCTCAGACCGAGGAATTTCGATTTGTATTGAATGAATCCTTTTCAGCCCATCTTCTGACCGATTTGATTACGACATACCCAGATCGGACCAATTGTGTCAGTCGTGTTTGGCAGCATTGCGCCATCCAGCTTTGGCTAGCCAGTTCAGCGCCGAGAAGCTCGGCATGAATAGGTACTCGCCACCTTTCATGACGTTGAAGGTTTGCACGCCGTCGACGCGCTTGCGTGCCGGCGTCTGCGGGATCGTGAAGCGTTGCTCACCCTCGTGCAACCCCACGACCGGATCTCGCTCCTCCCCGAGGTCGATGAAGTTGCCGCGGTTGATCCACTCCTGCTGCATGAACTCGATCGTATCGTAAGCGCGTGCGCTGACGAAGATGAAGAAGATGCCCCGCTCGCCCCTGGCATCGTCCGCCGGTACCACGTCATCGGAGTAGACAGGCCCGAAGGTGCTGGAGCGGCGGATGATGCGGTGGATGTTGACGTCGGTGAGCAGCGTCAACTCGGCGTCGCGTGGGTTGAGCCGGCGCATATGGCAGCCGAGCGGGACGAGACGCCCTTTCGGGTCGTCCGCGTAGGCGAAGTTGTTGTTGCGGCGCGGATCAGCGCCGAGTTCGGGATCGTCAGTGTTGGGCGCGAGGGTAAGGGGCGCGCCTGAGCGCCAGCGCCCGAACATCTTGGCGGCGAGGCGCTCACGTGCTTCCGCCGTCTCGCCGTTGGCCTTGAGGAAGGCGTTGAAGCAGCCGACGCGGCTCTGGTATTTGCGCAGCACCACGAAGGTGCCGTTCCGCCCCAAGACGGCTGGCTCAGGCATCGCGAGTGGCACGCCGGTCTCGCTGGGGTAGCCTAGGATGAACTCGCCAGCCTTGATCGGCCGTGCCTCGCCGGGCAATGGGGCGACGCCGCTGCCCTCGATTGCTGGCTGCGAGATTGAGTCTCGGAAGCCGAATGGGTTTTTCGCTCCCTCGGGCGCGCCGAAGCGGTGCTCTCCGAGCAGCGTCACCCCCGCAGCACGGTCGAGCTCCGCACGGGCGCTCGCGAGCGCCCTGTCGAGGGCGGCATCGTCGACTGCATAGATGGTCAGCGCGAGATGGCACCGGCCGGGCGTGAACACCGCGTCCCAGTTCTCTGGCGCGTTGGGCCCCTGATCGCGCAGCTGCGGCGCGCGTGCGGCCATGCCCTGCTGGAAGGGCAGTGGGAAGGTCTTGAGCTGGTCCTCGGGCAGGCCGAGGGCCTGAAGCCCTTCGTAGCTGAGGGCTACACCGATCCAGTGATCGAGCTCATCGGTCCAGGTATCGGCCGATGCGATATGAGGGGTAAGGCGCCCGAGCAGGTCGCGTGCACCCTCCGCTTCGTCGAAGTGGAGCATGGCGTGGATGCCGACGTACGGCTCGGGCCGGCTGCGCAGGATCAGCGCCTGGATGTCGTCGAGCTCCAGCGAGACGGTGTCTCTGCGGAAGCGCGATGCGAGTCGTTCTATGATCGACATGCCTCAACCCACCTTGTCCAGGAATTCGTTGAAGGCGCGCTCTAGGCGCTGGAGCCGGCGCACGTCGACGACCGTGACCTGTGGGTTGGCCACGAACCAGCCGGCCGCGGTGATCTGATGGGCGGCGATGAAGTCCTTGACCTTCGGGCTCTTGATCCCCGGCCAGCCCTCAACCGACTGGAACAGCAGGTCCATCAGGTCCGGGATCTTGGTGGCAAAGTCGTTGATGTACGTGTCCCAGTCGCCGTCGTAGGTGGTAGCGAACAGGATGCGCGTGTCATCGTCGAAGAAGGCGAAGCGCATGTCGTGGAGTGTGCCGACCTTCTGCGCACCATCGAAGTTGCCGTTGACCAGGCCGAAGATGCGCCGCAGCCGTTCGGCGCCTCCAGGCTTCAGCCTGGCGATCGCCGTCAGCTCCGAGACGTTGCCGGACTGCGCACCGACCCGCCCGGCCGAGCCCGCGGAGCCCTTCAGGTCGGGATTGTGCTTAGTCATCATCTGTTCGAGCGCAAGCTTGGCGAGCTGCGGCGCGTCGCCCGCGACCTCCTCGATCCGGCGGCGGATCGCCTGGAGACGGGTCTCGTCGATCTGCGGGGCGTCGTGGCTGTTGGTCATCGGTGGCTCCTGTCGCGTCTGGGGTTCGAGATCCCTTCAGTCAGGTATCTGCTCGATCAACGTCGGCTCGACGCGTGGCTGTGCGTTCAGCATGTGTCGACGTGCGCTCGACCGTTCGTAGGCGGCGATGCGCACGCGCATGATCGAGCCGAGTGGCCGGTGCTCCTGGATGCCGTGCCAGGGATTGAACGAGAGCACGTCGTCGCCGTAGACACGCCGGGTCGGAGAGTAAGCACCCTGCGGGGGGAACCGCAGGGTGGCAATCGGCTGATGCGGGGAGAGATTTTCCGGCCAGAGCACCGACGCATCCTCGACTGGCATCGCCGCGAGATCGGTGCAGAGCTGGGCACGGAGCTGATACTCGGCCCCTTCCGTCCGGAAGTGCTCGACCACGAGATCGCGCATAGTCCCATCGTCGACCGGGCCGACTTCCTTGCCCGCCAGCGCCCTCACGTTCGCGGACAACGGCGCGGCGCTGATCTTAGCGACGTGGTCGCCGAAGCGGAGCGCCGCCATGGAGTGGTAGGTCTCGCCGAGCAGGTGGGCGTTGTCCCGGGCCAACCCGCGCAGGGTCGCGCCGGGCGTGAGACCGATTGCTTCGGCCGCCGACTCGATCCCGCGCGCTGCGCCGGCGAGCGCCCGCTGCAGGAAGGCGGGATTTCGGGCGTTCTTCTCCAGGAGACCGACGAGCTGCCTGTAGGCCTGGATGGTACCGAAGCTGAGTACGGGGATGTTGACCAGCAGGAAGTCCTGGTTGCCTCCCGCATCCTCAGGCAGAAGGCGTTCGCCCTTGACCCCGAGCACCTTGATCGCCATGCCGCGCGGACTCGGGATTGTATCGGAGTGGATGTCGCCGGGCGCGGAGGACAGGCGCACGACGACGGGATAGACGGCGGGTCGTGCGAAGATCCCCTGCTGCAGGTATGCCGGCAGCCCGTCAGATATGACGAGCTCGCCCGTGAGGATGCCGTGGCTCTTCGCGTGGGCGTCGCGAACCGCGTGACGATGCCGTTCAAACGCCACATGGTTCGAGCGCGCCATGACGTCGAGGATTTCGGCCGTCAGGGCCGCCTCATACGGTTGTTGAACCTCGACATCCGACGTGTAGCGGAGATAGGGCCTTCCGGCTTCGCGGTGAGAACTCCCGTCGAGCGTACTCATGCCGCGAGCTCCGCCGATGCGCCCGGTGCGACGGCGTCAATAGCCAAAAGCAACTGCCGTGGACCGCGCAGCGAGGCGCCGGGGCGGTATGGTGGTGGGTCGGCGAGAAGCCGCGGCGCCCGCAGCCGCTGGGCCAGTGCCACGAGTGCGACCTCCGCCTCGATCCGCGCGAGCGGCGCTCCCACGCAGTAGTGCAGGCTGCCGCCAAACCCGAAGTGCTGGTTGTTCGCACGGTCGGGATTGAAGCGGTCCGGATCGGCGAAGCGCAGCGGGTCGCGGCTGCCGGAGGCGAGCAGGAGCACCACCGGCGCCCCTTCCGGGATCGTGGTTCCCCCGATCGCGATGTCAGCGCACGCCAGCCGCGTGCGATAGTGGACGGGCGGCTCGTAGCGCAGCAACTCCTCGATCAGCCGCGGCGCGACCTCCGGCTCCCGGCGTAGGCGTTCCAGGTGCTCAGGGAAGCGGAGCAGCGTCAGGACGCCATTAGTGATTAGGTTCACGGTCGTCTCGTGACCCGCTACCAGGAGCAGGACGGCCGTGGCCACGAGGTCATGGTCGTTCATCCACTCGCCGTCGTGCTCGGCCGCGAGCCCGGAGAGCAGGTCGTCCTGCGGTGCCCGACGCTTGTCCTTGATCAATCCTCGCAGGTAGTCGGTGATCGCAGTAAACGCTTCCTCGGTCCTGCCGGCGTTCTCGCGGTCCGTACGCCGGTCCGGTTCGAGGGCAGTCGCGAGCTGCGTCGCCCATCCCTGGAACCGGGGCTCGTCCTCGCGCGGAACGCCGAGCAGCTCGCAGATCACAGTAACCGGAAGGGGGTAGGAGAAGTCGTCGACCAGATCGAGGTCGGTCCGGTCTTGCAGCCCGTCGAGGAGGGTGTGGGTGAGCTGCTCCGACTTGCGGCGCATTGATCGCACGCGGGTGGGTGCGAATTCGCGCATGACCTGCCGGCGCAGGAGGTCGTGGTCCGGCGGATCGCGGAAAATGAAGGGACGATGGCGCGCGGTGATCCGGCTGCGGACTGGGCGCACGAACAGATCGCTCAGTGGATGCCCGGTCCAGCGGAACAGAGGCGGATCGGGCAGATCCTCCGAGCTAATGCGCGGATCGTGCAGGAGGCGGTAGAGTTCCGCGTGAGTGCTCACGACGTAACTGCCGTCGTCCTGGCGGCTCACGGGCGTCCGGCGCATCTCGGCGTAGAGCGGGTACGGGTCGGCGCGGTTGGCCGGATCGAGGATCTGCTGGAACAGCGTGCCGTTCACGGTGAGCTCCTGTCGGACGGTGGTGCGGGATGCGGTCAGGACACAGTCTGGGCCAGCGGTTGAGGCCGGATGTCGGCTTGGTCGAGGGCGCCGACGATCGGTGGGAAAGGCGTCGCCTCCGCCACCGCCGCCCGGTAGGCGGGCAGCCAGCGGGCGCTGTCTACGGAGATAGCGGCCACGGTTCGCCCCTGCGCGCCGTACACACCGATGAACCGGCGATCCCGCAACGAACCCTGCACGACCGCGAATTGGTCGGCCCCGGTCGGCAGGCCGACGAGTTTGATGTTGAGGCCGAACTGCTGCGACCAGAAGTCCGGCAGGTGATCGTAGGGGACTAGCCCCGCTTCCCCAGCGACCATGTTCCGGGCTGCCGTCTCCGCTTGAGCGACCGCGTTGCCCCAATGCTCGACGGCGAGGTGGCGGCTGCCGTAGATGGCGCTCGGCCAGTGAGCGATATCGCCGGCCGCGAAGACATCCGGCACAACTGCCCGAGTGGCGGTGAGAACGCGGCAGTGGGTGTCCACCCGGACGCCTTTGGGCGAAACCGCCAAGCCCGCACCGGCCAGCCACTCGGTGTTGCGCAGGGCGCCGAGGGCAGCGACGACGCAATCTGCCTCGATCCGTTGGCCGGTGCGCAGGATGACCGCGACGACCCGGCTATCCGAGTCGGCTTGAAATCGCGCGACTTCCGTCTCCAAGCGGAGGTCCACGCCGCGGTCGCGGATCACGTCCCGCATGAAAGCGGCCGTGACGGAACCTAGGGCATGAGCCAACGGGAGCGCACCGCGCACCGCCAGGGTCACGTCGAGGCCGAGATCGCGGCAGCACGACGCGATCTCGCAGCCGATAAAGCCGCCACCGATGATGAGCACGCGGCGCGGTTTCCCGGCGAGGCCGCGCGCGAGCTGCTCGGCGTCCGCGTGGCCGCGGAGCGTGTACACGTTCGAGGAAGCTGCTTCGGCGCCGTTCGGCCACGGGCGTGCCCGAGTCCCGGTCGCGATGAGCAGCCGGTCGTATACGATCTGCGTGCCGTCCGAGAGGTAGATACGATGTGCGAGCGTATCGAGCCCCAATGCACCGACCCCGAGGCGGAACGTGGCGTCCAGATCGGCCCGTTGCGGCAGGGAGGTGTCCGCGCCGTACAGGCCGCGGAGCACCTGCTTCGACAGCGGCGGACGATCGTAAGGCGGCTCGTGCTCGTCACCGATCAGGATGATCCTGCCTCTGTAGCCCACATCGCGCAGTGCGTGCGCCGCGGACAGGCCGGCGAGCGAGGCGCCGACGATGACGATTTGGCGAGGAGCTTCGGTGGGCGCCGTCATCGGTCGCCCGCTCTCTGCAGCGTGGGAGACGGAACGTCGCTCGTCGCAGTGATGGCGCGCACCGGGCAGGCCTGCACCGCGCGCTCAATCTCGGCTCGGGCGGCTTCGTCCGGCGCCATGTCGTAAACCAACGCTTCTGCACCATGCAGGGCGAAGTGGTCGGGAGCGGCGTAGATGCACTGCGCGTAAGCTTGGCAGCGGTTGAGGTCGACGACGACCTTCATGGATAACACTCCGTCGAAGAGGGAAACGCCGGAAGCGGCAGTCACTGGCTGACGCGGAGCGTTAGTCGTGCGACCTCCCGGGGGAGGATGGCGCGCTCGTCCCCTCATCGAACACGGCACCGCACCGGGCACTCAACTGCTCGCGGTGTTGATGCATGCAGGCGATGATCGCCGGACGGTTAGGCACGTCCTCTGCGCACAGGCGCAGGACGTCGCTACGACACGCCACGGTCGCTTCCGTGATACTTGTCTCGGCGGCAGCGCCTTGGAGACTGCTACCGACCACGAGGAATAGGACTGGAATGGTCAAACGCGACATGATGCGGCTCTCTGGATGCGCCCCGTCCAAGAACCATAAAGGAAATAATAAGTTCCTTTTCAAGTAGGGCTGTCCCGGGGAGGTATGCAATGACGACAAGCCAGAAAGAGGCGTCGCCGTCGGCATCAAGGAAGCGTTCGCTCAGCCCCGGACGCCCACGCGCGGCGACGATCCAGGCACGTCAAGATCGGCTGATGGACATCGTCACTGCCGAGTTTCTGACATACGGCTATGAGGGGGCAAACATCGCACGTATAGCCCGCACCGCAGGAGTTTCACCCAAGACGATCTACGCGCGCTACGCCACAAAGGACGAGTTGCTGCTGGCAGTAGTGGTTCACTTGACGGAAGCCTCGCGCGAGGGATTGGCCCAGGAGCTGACGGATGGCTCAGTTAGCCCCGAGCAAGGTCTGACGACCTTCGCCTTGACCACCGCCTACCATTGGACATCGGAGCGCGAGTTCGGACTCTACAGGCTTGTCATCACGGAAGCCGGACGCTTCCCCCACCTCGTGACGCTTTATCGAGAAAGCACCGACGCGTTCCGTGAGGTCGTGACGGCGTACCTCACCGATCAAGTCGCTCGACGTGTGCTTGTGATCAAAGATGTCACGACCGCTGTTCAGTTGTTTGTATCCGTAACAACAGGCCAGATCCGAGAGCGGATGCTTCTAGGTGAGTGCCCTTCTTCTAGCGAGATCGAGTCTCAGGTGAAAGAAGGTGTTCAAATGTTTCTGTCTTGGTGTAAAAATAAATAATCTTGACCATTAATCATTGGAAAAAATCCTTCTTCAGATCTATGCCTTCATATTCGATGTATATCAGGTGCAGCTGTAAGCAATATTTCGCTGAGAGCGCAAATATAGTGGAACAACAGTTAGGTTTCTCTCCGTGACCGGACCGGCAAGGCTGAGTTCCAGCTGCGCTGTCCCACATTGCTTACACTATAGGAACCCAACGATAGGTGGTGCGGTCAGCGATGTAAGGAAAACGATCGTTTTCCCGACGCTAACGAAGAGGGGCCACCGAGCCGCTCCAAACGGCCTCGCTTTTGTCGGAGAAACGTGTCGGCTTTTCTATTGCCGGAGAAACGCTCTTTTGGCACTGTCCCGACATGCTCGTTGGATATGCCCGCGTCTCGACTCAGGATCAGAACCTCGACCTCCAGCGCGACGCCCTGACCCGCGTCGGCTGCGAGCGCCTGTTCGAGGAGAAGAAGTCCGGAAAGGCCGGCACCAAGCGACCAGCCTTTGAGGCAGCGCTGGCTTTCCTGCGCCCCGAGGACGTGCTCGTGGTCTGGAAGCTCGATCGCCTCGGTCGCTCCCTCATCGAGATGATGCGCACCATCGACGGCCTGCGGGTGAAGGAGGTCCACTTCCGCTCCCTCACCGAGCAGTTCGACAGCGCCACCGCACACGGCCGCTTTGCCCTGCAGATGCACGGTGCCATGGCCGAGTACTTCCTCGACCTCAATCGCGAACGCACCATGGAAGGCCTGAAGGCAGCGCTCGCTCGGGGTCGCAAGGGTGGCCGGCCAAAGAAGCTCAGCGAAGCCGACCTGGAGGCGGCCCGGGCCATGCTCGCAGCCGGCACGATCAGCGTGGCAGAGATCGCCAAGCGTATGGGCGTCAATCGCGACACCTTCTACAGCTACTTCCCCCGCGCTCGCGCCAACAGCATCGCGGTCAAGCCGTGAACCCGCGCATGACACGTGTGGCTCCGGCGTTCTGCCGGTCCCGGCACAACGGATGTAACGACGGACCACGTATCCCGATACGTGCCTCCGCTGGCCTCGCGGGGCTGTCGCTCACCGTCCGGTCCGAGATCATCGAAGCTTCATGACGATCAACCGCCCTCAGCTCACTGACGCCCTGCTCACGGCTACGCACATCGCCGAGCGGAACCTGATCGCGGCATTTATCGCCGATGCGGCGACTGAGCCCGCGCCCAACCCATTTCCAAACACCAGCGTCGGCGCCGTGCGACAGATCTGGCGGCAGCGCGCCGCGGAGTTCCAGTCGTTTGACGTTCAAGTAGCGGGGCTCGCCTGTCTGCTCGCGGCCTTGTCGGACATGAGCGTGAGTGAGCCGTTGGTACAGGAGATCCTACGTGCCGGGCCGCACACGGCAAACGTGTTCCACCAGGGTGCCCACTGCCAGATCGTAGGCGCCGTTCTCTACGGCAAGCCCGGGCATGCGCTGCCGGATGCACCGGCCATGCCGCTTGCGCATCGTGGTCCCAGGCGACGTGTCCGAACCGCCGTGGGGCAGCTCGACCTATTCATGTGAGCGGGACAGCCATGGCTGGGGTGTGCAGCTTTCAGCCGTGGGTATGCACATGTGCTTCCTAGCCAGCGCCCTGTAGCACTCCGAAACGGTCGCTTCGATTTGCAAACAGGCAATCAAGAGTGTAGCAGGTGACTTGAAGTTGTATCGTTAGATCGCCACGTGTGACTGCCGTTGGCAATAGTATCACGTCCGCATAAAGTCCTCTCTTTTTCACTCGTCGCTGTAGGTCGGTGGTGACCAATGTCGAGTTCTACAACTAAAGAAACAACTGGCGCCTGGGTAATTCATCACGGCCGCAAGTTAGTGCTCGATGCTAATGGTCCCGCAGAATTTCCCGCGTTAGATGAAGCAGCCAAGGCTGACCTGACCGGTATTTTGGACCGGGCCAGTTGCGAGATTACTGCATGGTAGCGGCCATGGGTAGCCGGAAGGCCAGATCCGGGGAGCTGACGGGCGCGGGCGGCCGATAGCCCAGCGACGAATGCGGTCGGATGCAGTTGTACGTGGTTTGCCATAGACCGATGACGATCTGCGCCTCCTTCAGCGAGTAGAAGATTTCCTGGCGTAGGCACTCGTCCCGAAGTTTGCCGTTGAAGCTCTCACAGTACCCGTTCTCCTACGGCGATCCTGGTGCGATGTACTGGATCTGTGGCCCCGTCTTGGCGACCCACTTGCGCAGCGCCTTTGAGATCATCTCAGGGCCATTATCGCAGCGGATGTGCTCGGGGATGCCGTGCAGGCACATGGCATCGGCCAGCGCCTCGATCACGCCGACGCTGTTGATACGCCGTGCCACCTTCAGCGCCAGGCACGCCCGGCTATGCTCGTCGATCAGCGTGAGGATGCGTAGGCTTCGGCCGTCGTGGGTCTGAGCCTGCACGAAGTCGAAGCTCCACACATGGTTGCGGTGGAGCGGTCGTAGCCGCACGCATGAGCCGTCGTTCAGCCATAGGCGGCTGCGGGGCCTCTGTCGGCTAGGGACTTTGAGCCCCTCGCGACGCCAGATGCGCTGAACCCGGTCCTTGCCCACTTGCCAGCCGGCTGCCTGCAGCAGCGCGGTGACGCGGCGGTAGCCATAGCGCCCGTACTCGGACGCCAGGGCGATGATGGCGCGGGTCAGCTCATCCTCGTCGGCCGGCACGGTGGGCACGTAGCGCTGCGTACCCCGATGCTGGCCGACGATCCGGCAGGCGTGACGCTCCGAGAAGCCGTACTTCTCCCGGATGCCGTCGACCGCCTGCCGGCGTCGCTCGGGGGCTACAAGTTTCCCGAGGCGACGTCCGCCAGAACTTGTTTCTCCAAGGACAGGTCGGCTACCAGCCGCCGCAATCGAGCGTTCTCGCGCTCCAGATCCTTCATTTTCTTGGCTTGATCGACCTTCAGGCCGCCGTACTCCTTACGCCAGCGGTAGTAACTCTGCTCTGAGACATCCGCTTCCTTGCATGCAACGGCGATGCTCTTTCCCTGGGCCGTCTGCACCTCGATCTGGCGCAACATCAGCACGACCTGCTCCGCACTTGGCCTCTGTCCTCGCTTCATCCCCAACTCCTCTGGTCCAAGCTGATCCTCTCAATCAGCCCGGTCCAAAGCCAGCCGGTCAGGTCAGTCCGCCATCGTGCATTGGGCCGGCATTGGAAGCACCTCGCCCGCGAGCGCCTGAAGGACGTCGAGCCCACCATCCCGCTGGGTCGCAAGTTCTGGGCACTCAACGAAGAGGAACGCGCCGCCCTGAACGACCTGTTCGAGGAGGAGCGGGTGCGCGGCCTAGTGCTGTCGCTGACCGGGCGCGGCGAGAACGCCGACCTCCGCTTGATCGACGCGGCCTACTGGATGAAGGGCTGCTCCTCGCTGGGCTTCCTGCGCTACGCCGCGCTGGTGCGGATTGAGGATTGCGGCAAGCGGCGCCTTGCGCTCGTCGACCTGAAGGAGGCGGTCGAGCCGGCCGCGCCGGCAGCCCCCGGCGCCGAGATGCCGGCCGATCCGGCCGAGCGCGTGGTGGCCGGGGCGCGGGCGCTCTCGCCGAACCTGGGCGAGCGAATGCTGCCATTGCGCCTGCTGGGCAAGCCGGTCGTCATGCGCGAGCTCGCGCCGCAGGACCTCAAGCTCGACGTCGATCAGTTCACCCGCGAAGAGGCGGTGCGGGCGGCGCACTACCTTGCCTATGTCGTGGGTAAGGCGCACGGGCGCCAAATGGACGAGGCTACCCGTGCCAATTGGCGGCAGGATGTCCTGCGGGGCACCGACGGCGGGGAGCAGGCTCCGAACTGGCTGTGGTCGAGCTCGCCGGCCGGCACGAGGTCGGTTACCTCCAGCACTGCCGACTTCACGCTACCGCGGAAGCCGCGTGATTCCCTGCGTCCCCGGGGACAACGAGGCTGTCGGGAAGGGTGAGGTAATCGAAGCGGCCGCTCGGGCGTCTGCCGGGCGCCAGTAGCCCAAGGCCCCGCATGGCGTCCCTTCCGCCCGCGGCCCAGCGGTCGCGGATGGACGAGGGCGAGAAGTCGAAGCTCTTGGCCGCGAGCTCGTCGGCGCCAGCCTGGTAGACGAGGTGGAGCAGCGTCACCGTCGGTCCCGTTGGATCGAGCCGCTCCCGCAACTCGTACTCGCGCCTCAGGCCCGCTATGGCCCGGCGCGGCGGGCTGGCAAAGATGAGGTCGTTGGCGCGCTCCAGCACGGCGTCGAGCGAGGCGGGGCGCGGCGCCCGTAAGGAGAACAGGTCCGAGGCGATGCAGAGGAGGTCGCGCCCCGGCTCGGTTTCGAAGAGCGGGTCGAGAGGCAGGTTGTTCGTGTACCCCGCGTCGCACAGGACACGCCCGTCCACCTCCACCGGCGGGAAGGCGGGCAGGATGGCCGTGCTAGCGAGGATGTGCTCGGGGCGGACCTCCTGGCGGGCGGTGTCGAAGTAGACCTCTTCCCCGGTCTCGATGTCGACGCAGCCCACCGTCAGGCGCGTGTCGCCTCGGTTCAGCCGCTCGAAGTCGACGAGGCGCTCCAAGGTCCGGAGAAGCGGCCGGTTGTCGAACAGGGCCACGTCGTTCGGCACCCACGGCAGGGCCGACCACAGGCCGGGTAGCCGATGGCCGAAGATGCTGGGGCGTCCCAAGGTGAGTGCCAGGAGGGCATGGAGCCCGTTGTAGACTTGGCGCGGCTTGAGCAGCCCGGTCGGGCTCGGGCCCGTGGCCTGGGTCGCCTCGTCCCAGAACGTCCGGAGCTTGGCGACCCTATCCTCGGGCGGGTTGCCCGCCACGATGGCGGCCGTCACCGCACCGATGGAGGCGCCGACGACCCAGTCGGGCCTGAGCCCGTGGTCGTGCAGCGCCTCGTAAGTCCCGGCATGGTAGGCGCCGACGGCGTTGCCGCCGGCGAAGACCATGGCGAGGTCGCGTGTGTCGTCCGGCATCCTTGCCTTCGCGTCTTGAGGGATCCCCTCGCTGTAATCGGACGGAGCACGCGGCGCCATCCGACCCGACGAGAGGCTGGCAGGCGTCCGCCGCACCCCATACAGGCGGGCGTTCACCCGTTCGGCACGGTCCGACGTCAGCCGTGCGGCTTGAACACGACCTTGGTGCAGTTGTCCTTCTTGTCCCGGAACATGTCGTACAGCGCCGGGCCATCCTCCAGGTTCGTGGAGCGGTGGCTGATGATGAAGGACGGATCGATCTCGCCGTTCTGGATGCGCTCCATCAGCGGCTTCATGTATCGCACCATGTGGGTCTGACCGGTCTTCAGGGTCAGGCCCTTGTTCATCAGGACGCCGAGGGCGACGGGACCGACCGGACCGACGAAGACGCCGGGCATCGAGACGTTTCCGCCCGGACGGCAGGCCAGGATGGCCTGGTTGAGGGCGAAGGGCCGCTCCAGGCTGACGGTGTGCTCCATGATGGCGGAGGACACCTTCTGCAGGGTGGTGTCGGCCCCGTGGGACTCCATACCCACCGCCTCAATGACCGAGTCCGGGCCGAGGCCATGGGTCATCTCCATCAGCGTGTCCTGCACGTTCTCCTTGGACAGGTCGATGGTCTCGGCCCCTGCCTCCCGGGCCAGTGCGAGGCGCTCCGGGACGCTGTCGATGGATATGACCCGCTTGGCGCCCAGCATCAGGCAGCACTTGACCGCGAGCACGCCGACCGGGCCGCAGCCCCAGATCGCCACCGTATCCTCCGGGCCGATGTCACAGTGTTCGGCGGCTTGGTAGGCCGTGGGGAAGATGTCGGAGAGGAAGAGCACCTGCTCGTCGGTGAGGCCCTCGGGCACCACGATGGGTCCGACGTCGGCGTAGGGCACCCGCAGGTACTCGGCCTGCCCGCCGGCGAAGCCGCCGGTGATGTGCGAGAAGCCGAACAGGCCGGCCAAGGGGTAGCCGTAGGTCTCGGCCTGGAGCTTGCCGTTCGGGTTGGTGCGCTCGCAGCAGCTCCAGTTGCCCCACTTGCACTGGCGGCACTCGCCGCAGCAGATGGTGAAGGGCACCACGATGCGGTCGCCGACCTTGAGCTTGTGGTTGTCCCGACCGACCTCGATGACCTCGCCCATGGTCTCGTGGCCGAGGACGTCGCCGCACTCCATCGTCGGCATGAACCCGCCCATCAGGTGGAGGTCGGAGCCGCAGATCGCGCAGGCGGTGACCTTGATGATGACGTCGCGTCCGTGCTCGATCTTGGGGTCCGGCACCGTCTCGCAGGTGATCTTGCCCCGGCTCTGCCACGTGAGTGCTTTCATGATCGGTCGCTTTCGTTCGTAGGGTTTCGCTATCGGGGTGACCTGACCGGTATTTTGGACCGGGCCAGTTGCGAGATTACTGCATGGTAGCGGCCATGGGTAGCCGGAAGGCCAGATCCGGGGAGCTGACGGGCGCGGGCGGCCGATAGCCCAGCGACGAATGCGGTCGGATGCAGTTGTACGTGGTTTGCCATAGACGGGACTGTCAGGAATTTCGTGTGGGGGCGGCCATAGTGGATCCGACGGAGGTTTCCGATGGCACGACGCAAAGCACCCCGTATCCCTGACGCGCTCCTGGATCAGCTCCTGGCCGGGGCTGATCCGAAGACGGCGTTCGAGGCCGATGGCCTGCTGGACGAGCTGAAGAAGGCCCTGGCCGAGCGGGCGCTCAACGCCGAGATGGACCACCATCTGGCAGGCGAGGACGCCGGCAACACGCGCAACGGCTACGGTCGCAAGACGGTCACGACCGAGACCGGCCGGATCGAGCTGGCGATCCCGCGCGACCGGCAGGCGACGTTCGACCCGCAACTGATCGCTCGCTATCAGCGCCGCTTTCCCGGCTTCGACGACAAGATCGTGTCGCTGTACGCCCGCGGCATGAGCACCCGGGAGATCGTCTCCCACCTGCGCGAGCTCTACGGGATCGAGGTCTCCCCCGACCTGATCAGCGCGGTGACCGACGCGGTTCTGGAGGAGGTCGCCGCCTGGCAGGCCCGGCCCCTGGAGCCGGTCTACCCGATCGTGTTCTTCGACGCCCTGCGGATCAAGGTGCGTGATGAGGGCGTGGTCCGCAACAAGGCCGTCCACATCGCGCTGGGCGTGCGCGCCGACGGCTCCAAGGAGATCCTCGGCCTGTGGCTGGAGCAGAACGAGGGCGCCAAGTTCTGGTTGCGGGTCATGAACGAGCTGAGGCACCGCGGCGTCGAGGACGTGCTGCTGGCCGTGGTCGACGGCCTGAAGGGCTTCCCCGATGCGATCCGGGCGGTGTTCCCCGAGGCGCTGGTCCAGACCTGCATCGTTCACCTGCTGCGCCACAGCCTCGACTTCGTCTCCTACAAGGACCGCAAGCTCGTGGCGGGAGCGCTGAAGGAGATCTACCGCGCGCTCGATGCGGCCGCCGGCGAGGCAGCGCTGTCCGCCTTCGAGGCGGGCGAGTGGGGCCGGAAGTACCCGGCCATCGCCCAGAGCTGGCGGCGAGCCTGGGGCGAGGTGATCCCGTTCTACGGCTTCCCCGGCGAGGTCCGGCGGATCCTCTACACCACGAACGCCATCGAGGCCCTGAACGCCACGCTGCGTCGGGCTGTACGCGCCCGCGGTCACTTCCCGACCGACGAGGCCGCGCTGAAGCTGCTCTACCTGGTCTTGAACCGCTCCGAGAAGGCGTGGAAGGTAGGCCCGCGTGAGTGGGTCATGGCCAAGGCGCAGTTCGCCGTCATCTTCGGCGAGCGCTTCACCCGGGCCATGGCAGCCTGATGTTCAACCCGCCGCCCGCACACGGAATTCCTGACAGTCCCCCATAGACCGATGACGATCTGCGCCTCCTTCAGCGAGTAGAAGATTTCCTGGCGTAGGCACTCGTCCCGAAGTTTGCCGTTGAAGCTCTCACAGTACCCGTTCTCCTACGGCGATCCTGGTGCGATG
>Ga0268288_10093_pt1 | contig 33782 bp, 37 predicted proteins | sample BraspS3V5C_FD_191349 | JGI IMG/M metagenome (GOLD analysis project Ga0268288, IMG submission 191349) | Soil microbial communities from Anza Borrego Desert, Southern California, United States - Bradyrhizobium sp. S3-V5C | ecosystem: Environmental > Terrestrial > Soil > Desert | place: USA...
ACGATCAGCATCTCCGACCACCTGCTTTGTTAAGAAGCAGGCAGCGCAACAGACCAACATTAGGGGGTCAATTTTGGACGCCGATCCCCCGGCTTAGGGGGTCAATATTGCAGGCCGAATGACAGCCAACGCGGGAACAGCAGGCGAGATGGTGGTGGCCGCGGTCGCCATCAGCGCGGTGCTCGGTCTCTCCGGATATATCGCGCTTCAACTGCCGGTTATCGCAGGCGGTCTCGCCGGGGGTGGCGCGTCGCTCGCAAGCCGGCTGGTGACGAGCCCGCTGATCGCCAATACCACGGCCGCGGCCGGCGGCGCCTATGCCGGCGCTCGCGGGGCCGCCAGTCGCGGTCTCGCTGCAATGCGGGCCAGTCGTCAGGGCGGCAGTATGCGGCGCACACGCTCGCAAGGGACTACGGCCGCGTAAGCAATAGTCGCCAGTATCAGGCGACAGAGAAAGACAGGGGCATCAGAACGATGTGGCGACGACTATTCATCATTTGCATCATCGCATCGCAGCTTGGCGGCTGCGCGATTTGGTCAAAGGGTCCGCCGTCATGTGACGGCCTGGCTCGGCGGCCGCTTAATCGCTCGTTGTGGGACTGGGAATCCGGGGCGCCGTTGGCAACACCGGAGCCGCCAGTTCCGCCATCTGCACCAATCATCCGCAAGGGTGAAAGTAGCTCACCAGCGCCCTCCGTTCATCTCGCAGCATCCGGCCACGGGATCGACATTGCGACCTCTTACCGCGCCTGCGGCAAGGAGGCTTGAGATGATCGGGCATGATGACCTGAAAGCCTACTTCGATAATGCGCGGCGATGGGAACAGGATCTGCTGCTATCGGCTCATCGCTCGCGGCGAATAGCGTGGGTGATTGCCGCGGGCGCTTGCGCTTTGGCGGTGGCCTCGGTCGGTGCAGTTGCAGCGCTGGCGCCGCTGAAGACGGTCGAGCCATTCGTGATCCGCGTCGATAGTGCCACCGGCATTGTGGACACCGTCTCCGCCCTCAATTCGACGCCGGCACGCTATGACGAAGCCGTCACCAAATTTTTTCTTGGGCGCTACGTACGCGCGCGGGAAGGTTACAGCTATCCGGAAGCCGAAACCAACTTTCGCACAATTTCCTTGCTTTCGGGGCAGGGCGAACAAGCTCGTTTCGCGGCCTGGTATCGCGGCTCCAATCCCGAAAGCCCGCAGGTCTTGCAAGGCCGTTTCGGGATCGCGACGGTGCGTATCAAGGCGATCTCGCTCCTGGCCGACAATGTCGCGTCGGTGCGCTTTATGAAAGAGAGCCGCAAGGGCGAGGAAACCAGAGTGACCCATTGGGTCTCGACGCTGACTTTCTCTTACGCCAACGCGCCGATGTCCTCCGCCGACCGTCTGATCAATCCGCTCGGCTTTCTGGTTTCGGAATATCGCGCCGATCCGGAGGTCGTGCCATGAAACTTCTCGCTCTTTTGATGATATTGGTGCTTGGCATTGCGCATCCCGTTATGGCCTTGCAACAACCGTCTCCCGGGCAGCGCGATGCGCGTGTGCGCACGGTAACCTATGACCCGACCAACGTGGTTCGCCTCAACGGCGTGATTCGAGCCTCGACCCAAGTCGTCTTTGCCGATGACGAAGAGGTGGCCCATGTCGCGATCGGCGACGCGGTCGCATGGGAAGTCGCACCCGCGGGCTCGATCCTGTTCCTCAAGCCGCGCGAAAAGCATCCCCCGACCAATCTGCAGATTGTCACCACCCGCCCCGACGGCCGCAAGCGCTCGTACCAGTTCGAGTTGTCGATTGCGGAGACGACGCTTGCGGATAGCTACTTCGTCGTCCGCTTCGCCTATCCCGGTGATGAGATTGAGCGCCGGCGCACCGAAGCTGCGGCCCGTGGCGCCGAACGCGAAGGCGCCCTGATCGAGCAAACTTTTGCCCTGCATCATGCCTATGGCGCGCGCAACTGGCGGTTCTCAGCGCAGGGTTCGATTGATCTCGAGCCGGAAGCCGTGTTCGACGACGGCAAGGAAACCACGTTCCGCTTTGCCGGCAACCGCGACATTCCGGCGATCTACCTGATCAACTCGGATGGCTCCGAAAGTTTGGTGCCCAAGGACGTTCGCGGCGAGCTCGTGGTCGTTCATGCCACAGCAAAAGAGTTCCGTTTGCGCAAGGGGGACAATGTGCTTTGCATCTTTAACGAGGCCTTTGACGCGGTCGGCGTCAATCCAGGCACCAACACCACGAGCCCCTCGATCGAGCGGCGGGCGAAGAAGTCAGCTCGATCCCAAAAGTCACGATAGGGGGCGCGAGATGACCGAGCTTCAAAACGAGACACTGCCCGATGACCGTGGCATTACTCCTGTGGGAACAGGGGATAACGGTCGAACGACGATGCTCAAGCGCGGCTTCGGCGCGCTGGCGCTTACCGCATTTGCGTTCCTGATCATCTGGGGGACCTGGAAAGGCGACAAGCCGGTCAGTGATTCCGCCCGCAAGCTCACGATTCGGCAGGCAGCGGCGTTCGAACCCGTCAAGGAGACGCCGGCGGCACCGATCACCACGGCGTCTATCCCGGTCGCTCCGGTCTCTGCCGCGTCAGCGGCACCCGCGCCCGCTCCAGACCAGATGCTCGAAAGCGCGCGGCGCGCGCCGGTATTGGCCTATAACCGGCCGATGTCGGCTAGACATCCTCCTCCTGACGGCGTGACCGGAAGTATCAGCACCGATCCCTACAATTTTGGGCGAGGCGAGCCGCGCAATGACCTTGCCGACAAGCTCAAGCCTACGCCGATCGAGGGGGTGCGCGCGGCGCGGCTTCCCAATCGCAACCTGCTGGTCACACAGGGAACATCGATCCCGTGTGTGCTGGAGACGGCGATGTCGTCGGACGTGGCGGGCTTCGTCTCCTGCGTCGTCATGCGAGACGTGATGTCGGATTCCGGCAACGTTGTCCTGATGGAAAAGGGCACCCAAGTGGTCGGCGAATATCGCGGCAACGTGCGGCGCGGCTCAAAACGCATGTTCGTGTTGTGGACGCGGGCCAAGACGCCGACCGGGGTGATCGCAGCACTGGCGTCGCCCGCAACCGATGCGCTGGGCCGCGCCGGGTTCGACGGTGACCTCGACACCCATTTCTGGGAGCGATTCGGTTCTGCACTGCTGCTGTCGATCGTCAGCGACGCTTCTTCAATCGGGCGTCAACAACTGCAAGACGGCTCAATCCAGGTCAACAACACGACGGGCGCCACCAATACCGCCGCCGCCATCGCCGTCGAGCAGTCCATCAACATCCCGCCGACGCTGAACAAAAACCAGGGTGAATTGGTCAATATCTTTGTCGCCCGCGACGTCGACTTCTCCTCGGTCTATCAACTGCGGCGGATTGAGACCCGCACGCAGATTTTGGACCGCACCGTTCCGGGGGTCAACGCGGCCCCGGCTGTCGTGACAAAATGACCGCGGTAGTCCCCTCGATTGAACGCGATGGCGGCCGCCTCGTGCTGGCGCGCTACCTTGAGCCGCTGGCGCCGTATCTGGCGGATGACACCCTGACAGAAATCGTCGTCAACCGCCCCGGCGAGATTTTCGTGGAAGGGCCTGGCGGCTGGACCCGGCATGAAGCGCCAGCTCTCACCCATGCATATCTTATGCATCTCGCGACCGCGGCCGCCGGCCATACGCGGCAAGACATCGGTCCGGAACACCCGGTGGTCTCGACCAGCTTGATCGGTGATGAGCGCTGCCAGATCGTGGTGCCGCCAGCGGTGCCGGCCGGCATGGTCAGTCTCACGATCCGCAAGCCGTCCATGTTGACGATGACACTCGACGTCTTCGAGCGGGCAAAAATGTTCGATGAGGTTCGCGCCGCCAGTGACGACCTCACGGCCGACGAGCATCGTTTACTTGCCCTGAAAGAAGCCGGTGCCTGGCGCGAGTTTCTCGAGCTTGCGGTGCGGACCCGGCGCAACATCATCATCTCGGGTGCGACCGGCTCGGGCAAGACCACGCTGTCCAAAGCGTTGATTGCGGCGATCCCGGTACATGAGCGGCTGATCACGATCGAGGACACCGCCGAGCTCGTCATTCCGCATCAAAACTGTGTCCGGCTGCTTTACGCCAAGGACGGCCAAGGTCTTGCCAAGATCGGCCCGCGCGAACTGCTCGGATCCTGCTTACGGATGCGGCCCGACCGTATCCTGTTGCAGGAGCTGCGCGACGGTACGGCCTTCTTTTATCTCCGGAATGTGAACTCCGGTCATCCAGGGTCGATCACGACGGTTCATGCCGACAGTGCCCGGCTCGCTTTCGAGCAGCTGACATTATTGGTAAAGGAAAGCGCGGAGGGACGCGACCTTCATCGCGACGATATCCGCTCGCTGCTGTTTCTCTTGGTTGATGTCGTTGTCCAGATGCAAAAGCGCGACGGCCGCTATCGCATCACGGAGATCTATTATGACCCCGTTCGCAAGCGCGACCACGCCCGTTAGGGCAGCGCTTGGCACGGCGCTCGCGCTCGCTGCCTGCGTACTATTCCTGCTGGTCGCCTCGAACGTACTGCTGCTCGGGCTACGGCTTCACGATGGCGGCTTGCACTGGTCGGAGATCATCACAGGCTGGCCGCGTTACGGCGCCGACTCACGTTTTGACCGGTGGCTGACACTGGCGACGCTCGCCGGTGTCGTTGTGGTGTTCGGAATGCTGGGTGCTGTGCTCCGTCACCGTCCTCTGCCTCTTCACGGCAGCGCGCGCTTTGCCTCAGAGCGCGAGATCAAGGCCGCGGGCCTGCGTTCCACTGAAGGCATCCTGCTCGGCCGCAAGGACGGTGCGCTACTGTGTTTCGGAGGCTCCGAACACGTCCTCGTCTATGCCCCGACCCGGGCAGGTAAGGGCGTCGGCTATGTCATTCCCAATTTGCTGAACTGGCCAGATTCGGTGGTTGTTCTCGACGTCAAGAAAGAGAACTGGGATCGCTCTGCAGGATTTCGGGCGGCCCATGGTCAGGAGGTCCATCTGTTCGACCCGCTTGAGGAGAACGGACGCACCGCGCGCTACAATCCGCTCGGTTACGTGCGCAACGATCCTGCGGATCTTTATGACGATCTGCAACGCATTGCCGTCATGCTGTTCCCGGCGGAGAGCCGCGGCGACCCGTTCTGGTTCGAGGCCGCCCGCTCGGCCTTTGTCGCGATCGGAGGCTATGTCGCGGAAACACCAGGCCTTCCGCTGACGATCGGCGAGATCCTGCACCAGCTGTCCGCTGCCTCCGACCTAAAGGCGCATTTCGAGAAACTCATCGCGGCGCGAAAGTCCGGTCCATCGCCTCTTTCCAGGCACTGTATCACGGCGCTGAACGATTTTCTTGCCGCCTCCGAGAACACCATGAACTCGGTGCGCAAGACCGTGACGGCGCGCCTGGGTTTGTGGCTCAATCCCCGGATCGATGCTGCAACTTCGACCAATGATTTCGATTTGCGGCAGCTGCGGCAGAGGCCGATGTCGATCTATCTCGGGGTGACGCCTGACAATCTCGACCGCATGGCGCCGCTTCTGAACCTATTTTTTCAGCAAGTCGTCGATCTCAACACCCGCGAACTGCCGGAACAGAACCCGAAACTCAATCGCAAGGTGCTGCTGTTGCTCGACGAATTTCCGGCGCTGGGCAATGTCAACGTGCTTTCGAAATCGGTCGCCTTCATCGCCGGATACGGTATCCGCCTTCTCACGGTGGTCCAAAGTCCGGCGCAGCTGCGCGCGATCTACGGGATCGACGCAGCCCGCAACTTTATGACCAACCACGCCGTCGAGGTCGTATTTGCCCCGAAAGAGCAGGACGTGGCCAACGAGCTCTCGGAACGCATTGGCTACGACACGGTGAAAGCGCGCAGCCGCAGCGGCCCGAAGGGGCTGGCGATGCGTTCGACCAGCGAGACGATCTCCGAGCATCGTCGCGCCCTGATGCTGCCGCAGGAGCTAAAACTTCTTCCGAAATCCAAGGCCTTCATTCTAGGTACCGGCATTCCACCCATCATCGCCGATAAGATCATCTATTACGAGGACAAGGCATTCCTGCAACGATTGCTGCCGGCCCCGGTCCCAGAGATGCCCAAGGGTCGCTCGAATGCACTGCTCGACGCCGAGCTCAAGGAGCTGCGCTCCGAGATTGCCGAGCTTCGCGCCGTATTCCGGGCACGGCCCCTGACCGACGAAGAGGTGGCTGACCCGTCCACAATTCCCGCCAACGCCAGTTTCGATTTCGGAGACGTGGACGTCGACCTTGAAGGGTTGTCCGAGGACGACATGAAAGCCTGGACCTTGAATTACATCGACGCCCAGGCCATCCCGCCGGCGCGTCGGTCCGGCCGCAAGCAGAGCAGAGAGCAGCATGAACGGCACGCGTGACGACAGCGAGGATTTCAGTCTCGAACGGCAAGGTCGCGCAGGCGATTCCAACCGAGACAAGGGGGGCGACGGCGACTCCGCGGCCAAGTCAGCGCCGACGATCAAGCCATCCCCCGCCATGGTCCAGGACGATGTCTTCCCCGACCGGATCCGCCGCAAATACTACGTCGTCGCGAATGAGTCTGGAAAAGATAGGCTCGACGGAGAAGCACGCCTCTACGCCGACGAGCGCGGCGAGTATCTCGCCTTCAAGGTCACCGAAGATCGCCTGATTACGCGGCTGGCCGCCGCCGAGGTAATCCGCGACATGGTCAGCGTGGCGCAACATCGGCAGTGGGAGGCGCTTCACGTCCGCGGCTCCGTGGAATTCCGGCGCGAGGCCTGGCTTGAAGCCGGCGCGCGCGGTATCGAAGTCCAGGGTTATCAGCCGACTGATCTCGATCGGCAGGCACTCTCCGATCGGCAGGAGATATGGAACCGAACACATCCTCGCACGCACGAGGTGGAGACTCGTTCGGTTTATGAGAGGAACGAACGCACCGAAAGACTTGACTACGACAAAGGTGTTTCGGGACGTTTGATCGAGGTCGGCCAGGCACCCTATCGCAATCGGAACGATGCGGAGACATCTGCCTACGTGGCCATCGAGCTCGAAAACGGCCGCCGGCATCAGGTGTGGGGCGTGGGTCTCGAAAAGGCGACCGCCGATAGCAAGGCAAGGCCCGGCGATCGCGTTCAGGTGCGCAGAGACGGCGTCGACCGCGTCGCAAAAGATATCAAGGTAGTCGATTCAGCCAGTGGGACGGCGCGCCTCGAGCGGCGGCAGGTGCCGCGCAATCGCTGGCGGGTGACGGCAGAGAAGTTTCGCTCGGTCGATCGGCAGACGGCCGCGCGCGATCCCGACTTGGTCGCGGCCCAATCGCAAATGGTGATTATCGAGAAGGCGCTAGAACGCGCGTTTCCGGAGGACGAGCACGGGCGACGCAATGTCATAGAAGCGGTCAGAGAGCGGATTGCGCACCACCTTGAGCACGGACATTCGTTTGCGCGCGCCACAGTTCTAGACTCTGTTCGTGAGCGCCGTGGACCGGAAACCGCCAAAGAGGAGGCGCATCACGGAGAAAGGGTAAGAACGCAGAAACGAGAGCGCTGAAAGTGCCTGGTAGCGCGTTGACAACAATTATACGCGCATGAGCACAGGCATCATAATCTTGGGAGTCGGGGGTTCGAGTCCCTCCCTCTCCGCCAAAAAGCGCCGGAAACCCAGGAAATTCAAATTGTATCGATGAACTAAGGCTTTTCGAAAACGGCCGGTGGTACACAGGAGTGGTCCACCATGGGTCTTCGAATGATCTTGCCTTGGGAAAATCCGCGCAGCCGTTTCTTCTGGTTCCGCCGGCGCGTGCCGGCGAAATTCGCCAAGTTCGGCATGCACGGCGAAATCAAGAAGTCGCTCAACACCACCGACTGGGACGAGGCCGTGCTTCTGTGCCAGGAGGAGAACCTGAGGCTCGAGCGCGCCTGGCGCGAGAATCTGTACGGCACGCCGCCGTCCGATCTGTCGCACGAACAGATCACGGCCCTCGCCGGTGAGTTCTACGACGAGATGGTGGCGACACACCGCGCCAATCCCGGTCCGCCGCGGGACTGGGAGGAGGCCCTTACCAAGCACGCCAACCGCAAAAGGCCGATCGTCGGAGGCGTGTCTTGGGGATTGCATCTCTTGAGCACCTTCGGCGGTGAGGTCCGTTCGTTTCTGCAGAAGCGCGGGCTCAATCTCGTCGGCGACCAGCTTTTCGGCTTCATTCACGCCTACGTCGACGCGAAGGAGCAGGCCTCGAAGCAGCTTCTGAAGAACGCCCGCGGGGACTACCGCCCGGACCCCGACGCCGACCGCTTTCCCAAATTCGTGCCGACCGACGCCAAGCAGGTATTCGACAGCCTCTGGCAGGAATTCTGCGAGGCCAAGATGGTGGCGGCGTCCACTAAGAAGAAGTGGGAGCCCTACTTCCGGGCGCTGATCCGCCGTACCGGCAGCGACGACATGAGCAAGGTGACAGAAAAGCACCTGCTGGATTGGCGCGACGCGTTGATGGCGTCCAAGCTTTCGAAGGTCACGGTGCGCGACGGGTATATCGCCGCCATGAAGGCGTTCTTCGGCTGGGCGAAGCGGATGAAGAAGCTGCCGACCGACCCTAGTTCGGAAGTGCACGTCGAAGTCAGCGACAAGCACGAAACCAAGATGCGGGGCTTCCGCGACGACGAGGCCGATAGGATTCTATCGGCTGCCCTGGCACCTGCCAACAAGCTGATGAGCAAGGAGAACGCCGCGGCGCGGCGATGGGTGCCGTGGATCTGCGCGTACACCGGGGCGCGGGTCAACGAGATCACCCAGCTCCGCGCCAAGGACGTCAAGAAGATCGACGGAATCTGGTGCATCCACATCACTCCCGAGGCCGGTACCGTGAAGACCTCGCGGGAGCGGAACGTGCCGCTGCATCCGCATCTGCGCGAACAGGGATTCGTCGAATTCGCCCAAGCCAAGCGGGGCAATGCGCCGCTCTTCTATTCGATTGCCAGGCAACGGAATCCGGACAGGAAAAATCCGACCTATGCGAGCGTCGGCAACAAGCTTGCCGAATGGGTGCGCGGTCTCGGCATCAAGGACCCGCTGGTCAAGCCGAACCACGGCTGGCGCCACCGCTTCAAGACCGTGGGCAGGAAATCGCGAATGGACTGGTTGATTCTCGATTGCATCCAGGGGCACGCTCCCCGCACCGAGGGCGAAGGATATGGCGAGGTGACGCCGGATGTCATGTATCGCGAAATCGCGAAGCATCCGAGGTACAAGGTCGTCGCCAAGTCGGTTGACGGGAGGAAATCCAAGCCCAGCCAACTGCGCGCGTAATGGATTTCGCAGTAGCTGCAGGGCAAGTTCAGATCGAGCCGGCGTCCCAGCGTGAGAGTCGAACGAAATCATGAAAGTCGCAAGCCGGCACGGGACAGACGACGCTGGGATGCACGGTGCCGTCGGCATCGATCGAGTGGCCCTTCAGAATTATGCCATGCCCGTTCGGGCAGGCGAACTGGGCCTTGAAGCGCCTGACCGTGGCCGGATGACAGGGCTTCCAGTGCATCGGCGGAGCCTCGCCGGCGCCCGCGTATCGCGGAACATCAAGTCTCGGCCTCGTCCAGGAGCGTTGCGCCGGCCGGGGAGCCGGGCTCTGGTCGTGGAAGATTCTCGACAGCAGCGTTCGCAGCCACCGCAGCATCAGGCTCTCTCTCCGAAAAGGTTCATCAGCCTGAACGTCATCGCCTGCCGGCTGACTTCGTAGCGTCGCGCAAGGGTGGCGATCTGCTCCTCGTCCTCAATGTCGAGAGTCAGTTTTCTGGCGTCGCGCAGCAGGAAGTCGCGCGGCATCAAGAGTTCGGCGGCGAAGGCGTTTGCCTCGATTTCCTCGACATCCTCGGCCTTCGAAGATGCACTTGAACGAAGGTTGACGCGGAAATGCTTGTCGACGCGGACCTCGATGCCGTCATGAAGCAGCAGATGGCCCAATTCGTGGGCGATCGTGAACCGCTGCCGTTGCTCCGGTTGCTCGTGGGCGACGGCGATGACCACCATCTTCTGCTTCCGGATCAGCAGACCGGAAATTTCGTTGTTGAAATCGCGATATTCCATGACCGCGCCGGCGGCCTTGGCCAGACGCTCGACGGGCACTGCCGGACGCTCGATGCCGTTCGCGGCCAGAAGGTCGGCCGCGCAGCGGCGAATGCGGTTGTACCGGGGTCGCAGCGGCCTCACCGCTCACCAGCCCTGACCAGGGTCCTCTTCAGATAGGCGGTGACGGTCGGCATGCGCTTGAGCTCGCCCGGATCGCGAACGGGCCGCGGCGGCGCCTCGAGGGCCGCAAGGAGCATATCCGCCGGCACGTCGAGCGCCTTGCAGACGCGCTGAAACTGGTCGATCAGCAGCCGCTGGCGTCCGCGTTCGATGTTGGTGACGGAGGTGCGCGAGAGGCCGAGGCTCTCGCCGAGCTCGGCCTGGGTCAGCCGTAATTCCTCCCGGCGGCGCCGAATCGAATCGCCGAGTCTCAAATAGAAATCGTTGGGTGTGATCATGTCATCTTTTGCGCGCGGGCGGCGGGTCTGTCGCCGAATCGTCCCGTATTCGCGGGCGTAAGTCAACCAAGTTGACATCCCAGAGGGGTACTAGGTTGACAGGCTTTGCAGTTAGTATTAATGTCTTGCTGATTCAACCCCTCGTCCGGAGAGACCCATGACGGTACTCGAACACGAAGCTCATCACGCCGGCCATCATCACGGTGACAAGCCGCTCGCGGTGGCCGTCATCACGCCGAGCGGATTCTATCCGGACGCGGACGATTACAGCCGCTCCCATCGCGGCGAGGTCGTCGCGCACGTCCTGGAGCGCGCAAGGATCAAGCTTGAACTCACGAACACCGCCGACTGGGTGGCCGAGGTCGACAACCGCCCGATCGATCCTTCCAAGACCTTCGCCGAAAACGGGCTGCACGGAATCGTCGAGATCGAGTGGCACAAGCCCGAAGGGGGCGGAGGTGCATCCGGCGGCCTCTAAGGCCAAGTTCGACGCCGAGGTCGCGCTGTTGACGCCGGACTACCTGCGGGTCAAGCGATGGATCCTTTGGTCGGCGGCGTATCCGGTGCTCGATCTCACGATCGAAGCCAAACGGCCGCTGCGTCTTCGCGTCGACTGCGACAACTGGAACGAGGTGCCGCCCTCGGTGGCGCTTCTGTCCCCGGCGGGGACCTTCTTGACCGAGGCGGAAGTCCAGCCGCTCGCGGGTTCGATCTTCAATCAATCGGCGCATGAGCAGACCGGCCGGCCGTACATCTGCATGCGCGGGGTGCGCGAATTTCACACCCATTCGAGCCATCGCCACGAAGTCTGGGACACCTATCGCAGCGAGGACGGCATGAACATTCTCGGCATCATCACCCAGATCACGCGCGCGCTGCGCAGGATCGTCGGCACATGACGGTCCGCGTTCCCAAGGAGATCGTCGCGCGCACGATCGAGGCCCTTCAGAAGGGCGGCGCCGCCGGATGCGAGGCCGTCGTGCTCTGGCTGGCCAGCGGGTCCCGCGGGGCGGAGCGGATCGAGGAAGCCTACCGGCCCGATCAGATCGCCGAGAAGGATTTCTTCCGCATTCCTCCGGCCGCGATGAAGGACCTGATGGGCCACTTGCGACGCACTCGTCTGCACGTCGCGGCGCAGGTGCATTCCCATCCGGGAAGAGCTTTCCATTCCCAGGCGGACGACGAATGGGCGATCGTCCGCCATCGCGGCGCGTTGTCGCTGGTCGTCCCCCGCTTCGGCGCCGGCACCACCGTCGCCAACTTCATGGATCAGACCGCCATCTACCGCCTTTCCGACGACGACAGGTGGATCGCAATTCCGGACGAGGACGTCCCGCAGGCGATGGAGCTCGGGTGATGCTGGACGCCAAGGAGGAAAACCGGAAGGCCCTGGCGAGCCTGCTCGGGATCGACGAGGAGGAAGCCGCCGAGAAGCTGCAGACGAAGGTCGTCGTCACCGTCGCCGATCCCGCGGCGGCTGCGTTCGCCGCCGATCTGTCGCAACTGATCGGGAAGACGCTTCATGTCGTCGGTGCCGACGCGGACCCGGATATCGAGATCGCGCTCGGCGGTCCCGCATCGACCGGCGCGCCGGTCAGGATGGTCGCATCGATGCGGGGCGACGGGCTGATCGTCGGCAGCGCGGGCGTGCGGGCCGAATGGTCGGCGGTTCCGAGATTCAACGAACGGATCTGCGCCTGCTATGCGGCCGGCGTCGCTATCGCGCGCGCGATCGGGAAGGCCTGTCCCGATCCCTTCACCGTCGGATTTCGCGCATTGGGGATCCCGGTCAGATACGCACCGGTCGTATTCGAAGGCGACGTCCTTGCCGGCTGCGGCGGCGTCGGGACCGGTTTTCTGTGGGCGCTTCAGACGGTGCAGACGTCGGGGCGCCTGACCGTCGTCGACGGCAAGAACGTCTCCGGCGGCAATCTCAACCGCTGCTTCTTCTACGAAGGCGAGGATGTCGACAAGCCCAAGGCCGAGCGGCTGGTAGCGCGCGCGGTGCTCGGCAACACCGTCCTGGAGCCGTTCGTCGGCACGTTTCGCGATCTCCTGCTGAAGCGCGGGCGCATCCGGCGCGTCTTCGTCACGGTGGACAGCCGCCCGGCACGGCGTTCGATCCAGGCCGACATGCCGCTCGAGATATTCGACGCCTCGACGACCGACGTCACCGCCGTCGTCGCACATCACCACCGGCAGCCCACCGGATACGCCTGCCTGTCCTGCATCTACCCCCACATTCCGGAAGAGGATGCGCGGGAGCGCGACATCGCCGATCTGCTCGGCCTGACGCTCGACCAGGTCAAGCGGAGGATCGTGGACGTCGACACGGCGGCCGAACTGTCCCGCAATTTCGGCGAGCCGCCCGACACGTTCCTCGGCAAGTCCATGGACAGTGTGGCCAAGGCGCGCTGCGGCTCCGCGCCGGTGACCACGGCGGGCGGCAGGCAGGCGCTGGCACCCTTCGCCTTCGTGTCCAGTCTGGCCGGATGCCTGATGGTGGTTGATCTGATGAGAAGCCAGTGCACGGAAGAGGTCCCGCCGTCCAACTATGTGCACCTGGATCCATGGCGACCGCCGACACCGGTGCGCAGGCTCAAGCCGCGACGCGACGGCTGCGAGTTCTGCGGCGATCCGCAGTTGAAAGCGGTCTTCGCCTCGGTGTGGGACCTTCCGTCCGTCACCTGACCGGCTTGGGCGGCGGCAGTCGGGCCGTCATGCGCCGTTGATCGTTTTCTCCAACTCGGCGATCCGCTTCAGGATGTCGTCGAAGCTCGGCGGCGGATCGTCGAACATCATCGGCACCATCTTTCGGTAGTCGGCGCGCAGATCGGCGATCCGGTCGGGATGCGGCGAGAGCTTCAGAGTGCCGGCGCGGGCGGTGTCGTAACTCGCCCATCCCGAGCGGAAGAACAGCGACTTGTGGTCGGCGACCTGCTTCAGCAGATCGGTATCCTTCATCGCCTTCTTGCCCTCGTCGGTGTCGGCGAGCGTCGCGAGGTCGTAGTAGTGCCGGGAGAAATATTGCGGCGTCGCGGATTCGAGGTCGCGGTGATGTTCGGCGTGAAGCGCCGTCGCCTTCTCCCAAAAGGTGCGCCGCAGCGCCAGAACGTCGACCGAACAACCCGGTGCTTCGAAGAAGTCCGGAAACTCCTGCGCGGCATACGATACGATTTCCCGCTTTTCGGTCGGCCAGGGATCGCCGCGCGCGCCGAATTCCAGCTTGACCCTGCTGCTCATGTACGCGAACCCGGAATAGTCGTTCTCGGGCAGGCTGACCGGATATTCGAAGATCAGGTTCTGCGGTTCCCCCGGATCGATTTTCAGGCTCCAGCCGGCCTCCGTTGCGGGACCCAGTTCGCGCTCGATGGCCGCACTCAGGCGCGGCAGCACGACGGTCTCGATGTGCTTTGCGACGGCGACGACGAGATCGTGGATCAGTTTGTCGGCCTTCTTCCGCGAAGGTGCGGCTTCCGGATCGCGGTCGCCTCCGTAACCGAGATCGGCGCGGTCGAAGGATAGGTCGATGTCTTCCGAGAACCTGCGGATCGCGTCGTAGCCCTTCGAGAGCGACGTGCCACCCTTGAAGACCAGTCCCGGCGAATCCTCGCCCTGGATGCCGAAGAGCCGCTTCAGCGTCCAGCAGACCCAGAAGTCCTTTTCGATGATGGCGTCCGCCAGGCCGCGGGCCGCGCCCGCCTGGTTGAACAGGGCGGCGCGGTCCGCCGCCGGCATCAGGGCGACCTTGTCCACGGCGTCAGCCCGAGGCCTGCCGGACGATCCGATCCAACGCGGGGCGCATCCAGGCCGGTGCCTGCTTCATGCCCTTGGCCAACGCGCGCCTGTCCGAGTCTTTCAGACGCGGAGCCGCAGCGTCGACGACGGCCGAAGCAGAGTCGGGTCCCAAATGGCGCAGGGCCTGAACGACAGTGCCTGCCATGCTGCCCGGCGCGACCAGATGCTTGGGCGAAGCATGACGGATGTCCACGGTCCGCTTGCCAAGCACCACGCGTCGGGAAGGGCCGTCCGTCAGATACACGCTGCGCGCCGGCACCTGCGTGGACAATCCGAGTGCGTTGGCCGCCTGAGCCCCGGCCATCTGCAAGTTGGAGCCGGTCTCGCGCGCGAAGGCCTTGGCGACGACGTCCGGAGCCGGTGCCAAGGCACCCAACCGTGCGTGGACACGGGGGTAGTCATAGAGACCGTGCGCGAGACGGCGAAGCCGCTTGTCCTTGCACAGACGCGACAGAGCCTGGTCCACCGCAGCGCGGCTTCCCAAACCCACGAAATCGGAAGGCGTGAAGACGCTGCCCGAGCCCCGGGCCCGGACCTGTCTCAAAATTCTGTCCGCTATCGAATTCATCTCTCGCTCCTCTGCCGTCAGAAAATAGTACAAGTTTTTCTGACAAGCAAGCTTTATCATTATGCCAATAAGTCCTTCTCTTTCAGTAGCATAGATAACAGTTCATTTCCATCTTGGTTCCCGACGCAGAAATTTAGCCGCGGAGTCCTTGACCTAGACGGTAGTAAGATTATCTTACCAAGCGTCAGACAGGAGGACGCTTATGGAACCCAAAGACCTCGTCGATGCGCTGATCGCCATCATCGGCCAGATTCAGACCGACAGCGAACTCGAATGTCCCCCGCTCACGGGCGCGACCAAGCCCGTGGGTACCGTTCCGGAGTTCGACAGCAAGATCTGGCCCGTCGCGACGACGATACTGGCGACTGAGATCAACATCCCGATTCCCGACGACGTCAACATCTTCATCGACGAGACGACGAAGGCGCCGCGTTCGATCCAGGAAATCGCGGTGTTCGTGTGCGAGCTCCAGAAGAAGCAGGGCAAAAAGCAAGCAGCAGCATGACCGATCAGGATTCCGTCACACGCAACCAGATCGCCGAACGTCTCAAGGAGGCGCGCAAGCTCGCGGGACTCTCGCAGGGCCACGTCGCCCGGATGCTCGGATTGCATCGGCCTTCGGTTTCCGAGATCGAGGCGGGCAACCGGCGGGTCTCCGCAGACGAACTCGCAAAGTTGGCTGCCCTCTACGACGTGAACGTCGCCTGGCTGCTGCGGGAAGTGCCAGATTCCGTCGACGCGGAAGACCCGCGCCTCGAACTTGCCGCCCGCGAACTCTCCAAGCTCAAACCGGAAGACCTGCAGCGGCTGCTCAATCTGCTCGCGGTGATGCGGAACGACAAGGACGAGGGGAGCGGGGGTTGATGACTGCGATGCGGACGAACAAGCCAAGCCTGGATCGCCGCTCGCTGGCAACCCAGGCGATGCAGACCGCGGCGGCCACGCGGGCCGAAGCGGGGGTCGGTCAGGCCGGTCCGATCTGCATCTACGCTGTCTGCGAGACGCTCGGCGTGAACGTGCGCTTCAACAACATCAATATGGAAGGGATGTACCAGCGCGGCGCGCAGCCGCGGATCCATTTGTCCGCGCGGCGCCCGCTGCCGCGGCGCGCGTTCAATTGCGCTCATGAACTCGGCCATCACAAGTTCCGCCACGGCACATCCATCGACGAACTCCGCGAGGATGCGAAGTCGAACCCCTGGGAGGACCCCAAGGAATTTCTCGCCGACACGTTCGCGGGTTTCGTGCTGATGCCGACGATCGGCCTGCGACGCGCCTTCAAGGCGCGCGGCTGGACGCCAGCGACGGCGACGCCGGCGCAGATGTTCACCATCGCCTGCGAATTCGGCGTCGGCTACAACACGCTCCTGACGCACCTCTCCGCCGGCATGAACATGCTGCCGTACGGGCGGGCCAAGATTTTAAAGCGAACGAAGCCCAGCGCGATACGCGCCGAGCTTCTCGCCGCGCTCACCCCGGAGCCGCTCCTCGTCGCCGATCTTCATCGCGTTTCGCCGACGCTCGATACAGAGGTCGACTCGCTGCTGCTGCTTCCGGAGGGTACCGAAGCCGGCGGCGGCGCGCTGGCCCATGAACGCGACCTAGAGACCGGCCGCCTGTTCCGCGCCGTGCGCTCCGGCATCGTCCGGGCGACGGCCGGAAATTGGGCGGCGTTCGTCCGCGTCGCACCCAAAGCCTATGTGGGACTGGCCCGATACCGACACTTGGAGGATGATCCAGATGAGTAAGTCCAATTCGCACGCCGACGAACCGACGATCATCGCCGACACCAACCTTTCCCGGGCATGGGCGCGTCTCTTCCTCCAGATTTTCGACAGCGGTCGGACGGAAATTTCTCCACTGACCTTCAGCCTCACCGGCTTCGACGCCGACGGCGGCGGCATCGCGGAGATAGCAGGCGTCCGCGAATCCCTCGACCGCACGCTCAAGCTCAAGAAGAAGATTTCCGTCGAAACCGTCGCGTTCACGATCTTTCCCGACAGGTTGTGGAAGATCGCCCGCGGCGACCGAAAGCGCCTCTTTTCGCTATATGCCGGAGCCTTTCCGCGCTACGTCGCGATGAACCGCGCGGCCAACGGACGGGGACTTTATTTCGAGCGCATGACCAATTTCAGCAAAGCGGTCCCCTGCGACGGCAACCAATTGGAATTCATCCTGTCCAGCTACAACGAGCGAGCGGGCGTCCGAGATACGATGCTTCAGGTGTCAATTTTCGATCCCGCCCGCGATCACATCAGGATGGCGCGGGTCGGCTTTCCGTGCCTGCAGCACGTTTCTTTCGTGCCCACCAAGGAGGGCCTTGCCGTCAACGCCTTCTATGCAACGCAGTACGTGTTCGACAAGGCCTACGGCAACTACCTGGGCCTCGCCCGGCTCGGCGCCTTCATGGCACATGAACTCAATCTTCCGCTGGCGCGGCTCAACGTTACGGTGGGCGTAGCCAACCTCGACGGCGTCAGGAAATCCGACGCCTCGCTGGCGCCCCTGATCGCCGCGGCACGCGCCGCCGTCGCGCCCGCGGCTCCGCCGAAGGCTCCGCGGCCGGGCGTGACCGCGAGGGGAGCTTCGGCTTGAAGGAGAAGGCGCGCAAACCGCGGGCGGAAAAACCGCGCGGCGGAACGGTGAAACCGAAGGTCTCGGCGTCGGCGGGCAAACCGCTCCCGGTGTCGCCGCTTGTTTTCTCCCATCTGGCTCCGGCGAAGGTTTCGGAGGTTTATGAAAGCTATTGGCGCTTCGCCGCAGAACGACAGGCGGTGTTTTTTCGCAGAAGCCGTGCCGAGGCCAGTCCCTGGACGCAGGATGCCGTGATCTCGACCTACAAGTTCACCAACGCCTACAGGGCCTCCGATCGCGTCAGTCAGTACCTGATCAGGAACGTCATCTACCGTGAGGATCTGCCGAAGAACCCTCCGGAGGTGTTCTTCCGGATCCTGCTGTTCAAGCTGTTCAACAAGATCGAAACCTGGGAACTTCTGCAAAGCGCGCTCGGTCCGATCACCTTCGAGAGCTATCGCTTCGATCGCTTCGACGAGGTCCTGACCCGTGCGAAGGCCGCGGGCAAACGGATCTATTCCGCCGCATACATCATGCCGCCGGGCAGCGCCGCGTTCGGTCGGCCGGCCAAGCACCAGAACAATCTGCTGATGCTGGAGCGGATGATGGCAGATCGCCTTCCCGATCGGCTCGCGCAGGCCCGCTCGATGCAGGACGGTTTCGAGAAATTGCGATCGTACCCCACGATCGGCGACTTCCTGGCCTACCAGTTCGTCATCGACGTGAACTACAGCGAGATCACCGACTTCAGCGAGATGGATTTCGTCGTTCCCGGCCCCGGCGCGCGCGACGGCTTGCGCAAGTGTTTCGTCGACCCAGGAGGACTGAACGAGCCCGAGCTCATACGCTTGATGGCCGATCTTCAGGAGCAGGAGTTCGAGCGCTACGGATTGAATTTCGAATCTTTGTGGGGTCGCCGGCTTCAACTGATCGATTGCCAGAACCTTTTCTGCGAGGTCGACAAGTATGCGCGCGTCGTTCACCCGCATGTCATGGGCAAGACCGGCCGGACCCGGATCAAGCAGAAATTCCAGCCGATCTCGACGCGGGTCGATCCGTTCTATCCGCCCAAATGGAAGATCAACGACAAGATCCGCACGATCGCATCGAAACTTCGGGCGACCGGATAGCGACAGGAGCGTAGGATGGACTTCGAGACGTACCAGAAGGAAGCGCTGCGTACCGATCGCGTGCCGGCGCACGGCGACGACGACGTGGCCTCCCTCATCGTGCCGATGCTAGGGCTCGCCGGCGAGACCGGCCAACTGCTGAGCGAATACAAGAAGCACCTCCGCGACGGCGAAGCCCACCGTCTTTTCAAGGAACGCGTTTCCGAGGAACTCGGCGACCTCATGTGGTACGTCGCGAACGTCGCCAGCAAGTTCGGGCTGGCGCTGGACGACGTGGCCGTCGCCAATCTCGAGAAGACCCGTGGCCGTTTCCTGTCCGACAACGCCGCGCCGGACAGTTTCGATACCGATCTTCCGGACGCCGAACGGCTGCCACGCAGGTTCGAGGTCGAGCTCATCGATTGTGACGGCGCCGGACGGCAGAGCGTCCGCGTCGTGATCGACGGCGAGCCCTTCGGGGCCGAATTGACGGACAATGCCTACGATCCCGACGGCTACCGATTTCACGACGTTTTTCACTTCGCGTATGCGGCCGTGCTCGCATGGTCGCCGGTGACGCGGTCGTTGATCCGCCGCAAGCGAAAAAGCAGACCGCTGCTCGACGAGGTCGAGGACGGCGGTCGGGCGGCCGTGATCGAGGAGGGCATCGCCGCGCTCGCGTTCGACTACGCCCGCCGCCACCGGATGCTGGAGGGGGTGGCACGCCTGGATTTCCAGCTTCTGCGGACGGTCAAGGACATGACCTCGCACTTGGAAGTCAGCCGGCGCACCACCGGAGAGTGGGAGCAGGCGATCCTTTTGGGCTTCGAAGTCTGGCGCGCCGTTCACGCCGGCGGCGGCGGGCGGATCGCGGTCGACCTCGATGCCCGACGCATCGACTATCTGGGGCCGGCCGGGGGAACCGCGGCGTGAGCCGCGTCGACCAGTGCGATGGCGCTGGCGATGGCCATGCCGCCGGCGTGGCTGATGCTCAACCGCCAGCCGGTGACGCCGAGCCCTTGCGCCGCCAGCGCGGCTCCCCCGCTCAAAACGACTTCCGGAGGGCCGCCCGGCTTGCGACGAACGACGACATCCTTGAACGCGACGCCGTCGCCGAAGCCCGTGCCGAGAGCCTTCAGCACCGCTTCCTTGGCGGCGAACCTGCCGGCAATCCGTTCGATCCGGTCGGGACCATCGCCGATCTCCGCGAGCTCGTCGGCGGTGAAGCAACGCGGAACGAGAGGATCGCGAGGATCTTCGATCCATCGGCGCAGCGCGGCGACTTCGACCAGATCAATTCCGTGTCCGACCACGTTCATCCTTCACGGTCCCTTTCGGTCGCCATCGTCGTCGCCGGCGCCACCCCGAGGCGGTGCGACGGAGACAATAACCACAAAATGCAGAGGGGAAATCGGACATGACGGCGGGATCATTCTGGAGCGGCGAAACGCTGACCGAGCGCCTGGCCGGTCTGATCGAGCCATTCTCGCCCGAACGGATCGATTGCGCGGCATATACCCTTGCGGTGGGACCCGAGGTGTACGTCTCGCCGAACGACCAGACGGTCGACCCGACCACGGTCACCGTGCGCAAGCTTGCCGACGGCGAGGCTTTCACCATCCCGCCAGGACAGTTCGCGTTCCTTTTGACGGAGGAGGTGGTGTCGGTACCGGCGGACGCGATCGCCTTCATCTCGATCCGGGCCAAGACGAAGTTCAAGGGTCTGGTGAACGTGTCCGGATTTCACGTCGATCCCGGCTACCGCGGCCAGTTGACGTTCGCGGTCTTCAACGCAGGCCCGGTCCCGATCCACATCCGGCGCGGCCAGCCGATCTTTCTCGTCTGGTACGCCTGCCTCGATCGCGAGACCGCTTTCAGGAAGGATGGCCAGATCCACAAGGGCATCGATATCGAAGCCGTGACCTCGGTCGCCGGCGAACTGCAATCCTTTGCCGGCCTCTCGAAGAAACTGAAGGAACAGGACAAGTCGCTCGGCGACCGGATTCATGCGATCGAGCGCGAGCAGACCTATTATCGGGGTATCGCTGCGCTGGTTCTCGCGATTGCGGTGGCCTTCAGCGTGAACTGGGTGAAAGACACCTTCGCCGCCAAGCCGCAGCGCGATCTTCCCGCTGCGGGCTCGGCATCGGCGCCGCCCAAGCAACCGTAAGAGGGCGGTCCACCGGCGGCGCAGACGTTCCGCTTGCTCTAACAGCGCTCATTGGTGGGATGCACCCATAACGTCTCCGACGTCACCGGACGATTCGCCCCGCAAACAGAGAACTGCGGTCACCGTGCAAAACGGCCCGCTGCAACAGTCAGGCGCGGTATAAACAGTTGTTTACTAGGGATTCGACGAGAAGTCCAAGGGACAACGCACAGAAAAGCGCAAACTTGACAAATCTAGGAACAATAGGATAAATTAGGTCCTATTTTTCGGAGGGTAGATACGATGTCTGCGCGTGCACCGCTTTTCGAGGCCAAAGTAGTTCAACCGACCCCTAGGATGTCGCTGCTGGCGGACGCCTGTCCCACCTGCGACCAGCCGATCCCGCACGATCGTCACGACGAGATCAAGGAGCGGATCCAGTCGCGCGAGCGCGAACGATCGGACGAGATCGCCGCGCGACTGAAAGAGCAGCACGCGCGCGATAAGGAACTGGCGCTGGAGGAGGCGCGCAAGCTTTCCGATGCGAAGATCGCGGAAGCTTGCGAGACCGCCCGCCGTGCGGCCGAGACCCTTGGCGCCGAACGCATCGCCGCGATCGACCGCGCCAACATGGAAGCCCAGGCTTCGATCCGCGTTGAACTCGACGCCGCTCGAGAGGCAACGGCCGGCGCCACGGCGATGATTGAGCGGATGAAGGACGCTGCCGCCGAACGTGAGCAGGCAGTCCGCGCAGAAGCTCTCAGCGTGGCGGAAGCTGCTGTGCGCCAAAAGCTCGAGGAGAGCGAACACCGCCTGAAGGAGATCCAGACCGCGCTCAATGATCGCGTCGAGAGCGCTGACGCCGCCAAGGTCGCGGCCGAGACCGCCGCCGCTGCGCTTGAGGCTGCGTTGGCCACGGAACGCGATGACCATGACATCGCGCTGGCAAGGCTGAAGTCGGCGGCCGCTGACCGTGAAGCCGGGATCCGCAACGAGATTGAAGTCGCCGCCACGGACGCGGTGCGGCAACGAATCGATGACCTCGAAAAGGCCAAAACGGAAGCTGAAGCTGGCGTCGCCTCGGCGATGCAGCAGGTCGAAGCCCTGCAGCAGGCACATCAGGTGCAGGTCCAGGAAGAACGCGACATCTGGCAGAAGGCCGTCGACGACGCCGTCAACGCCGAGAAGGCGGCCTCGTTCGAGGAACGCCTCAAGATCCAGACCAAGTTCGAGGAATTGAAGCGCGCCTACGAACAGAAGACGGCTGAGGAGTTGGGCGAAGGCGCCGAGATCGATCTCTACGAAGCCCTCAAGGCTGAATTCGAGGGTGACCGGATCGAACGGATCAATAAAGGGCAGCCGGGCGCCGACATCCTGCACACCGTGATGCACAACGGGAAGGAGTGCGGGAAAATCATCTACGATTCCAAGAACCATAACGCGTGGCGCAACGACTTCGTGACCAAACTCGCCTCCGATCAGATGGCGGCCAAGGCCGAGCACGCGGTACTTTCGACCAGCAAATTTCCCAAAGGCGCGCGACACCTTCACGTCCAGGACGGCGTCGTCCTGGCCGGACCCGCACGCGTGGTGGCGCTGGTGCTGGTCATCCGCCGGCACCTGGTCCAGACCCACACCCTGCGTCTCAGCAACGAGGAGCGCGCGAGAAAGACGGCGGTGCTGTACGATTTCATCACCTCGGAGCGCTGCGCCGGTTTTCTAGCCAGGATCGACAACCACACTGACGACCTTCTCGAATTGCAGGTGAAGGAGAAGAAGGCTCACGACGCCACCTGGAAGCGGCAGGGCGAACTGGTCCGCTCGGTGCAGCGGGTTCGCGCCGAGTTGACCACGGAGATCGACGCGATCGTCGGCACCGCCGATTTCGGCGAGATCGCCGATGACTAGCGCGGCCGAAGACCGTAACGTCGTCGTCAATCTTCAGGAGCGCAGGCTCGACCGGACCGTATTGCGGACATACCGCACCAGAGCGGACATCGAGGACATCGTCCCGAACGAAAAGCAACCGCGCCTCGGTCCAAAAATAGACGAAGAGCTCCAGCGGCAGATCGAAGCGAACGGAGGTCTTTTCGAGCCGCTGCTTGTCGAACCGCACCCGCACCTGCCGCGGAAATTCCGCATCATCGACGGCGACCGGCGATGGACGAACTCGAAGGTGTTGGTCGAGCAAGGCAAGGAAGAATATCGACAGGTTCCTGTGGAAGTGACCGACCGGACGCTGAGCGACGAAGACCGGCTGCGCGTATGGATTTACATTCACCGGCAGCGCAAGGAATGGGACGCCAAGGAAAAGGAGATGGTCGCCTACAGTCTCGTCGATCTTGTGGGCCGCGCCAGCGCAGCCAACATCCTCGGCATCACGGTTCGCGAGCTCGACAAGCTGGTGGAGGTGTTCGATCTCTCCGAGAAATTCACCAGCCTCCGCGACCCCGGTGCGGCCATCACATGGGCACGGGAGCTGATGGGCGTCAGCAAGAAGCTTCTGACGCCGAGCGTGGTGGAGGCCGTCGTCAGGAAGGTCAATCAGAAGCGCATCACCAATTCAAAGGATCTGCGCAAGCTGCGCGCCATACTGCCGGACCCCGTGGCCAAGGCTCACTTTCTCGCCGATGCCGGAGATCTCGAGTCGGCGGCGCTGCGTCTCGGAACGGCGAAGAAGAAGGGCGACGACGGCCTGTCCGGAGAGCTCGACGCCGTAGTCGAGGCGGTCAGGGCGGTACCCTGGACGACCCTGCAGGAATTGAAGGGAGACGCGGACCTTCTGAAGAAGATCGAGGCCGCCGAGAGCATGCTTCATTCGCTGCGAAAGGCGCTTTCCTGACGGCGGTTGCGGCCGAGGAATCTCGCGCAGCCTCGTTGTTCGCCTAATGGTGGAGAAGTCGGGCGCGCGAGATGTCCGTCACGGCGAAAGTCCCGTCATCCCGTGAACGGCCAGATGCATCATTTCCTTCCTCATGAGGTTGATCTCGAACACGCGGCGGCGATACTCCGCGACCGAATTCGGAGCCAGGCACTCCGTACCGCGCTCGGTCACGGTCAACATCCCATCCGTCCGCCCCGCGGCGAAGAGGAATTCGTCGATCAGCATCTCCAGCCGATCGCGCGGAAGCGAGGACAGGATCATCTGGCGAAGCGTAACGCTCTTCTTCTCCGCCCTCCGCCTTCTGTATTCGAGCGCCGGGCCGCTCGCCTCGCCAAGCTTCGCCCGGACGAGCGGCTCCCGTTCGGCCCCATCCGTATGAACGGAAGCGGCGGTTGTTGGGCCGCCTCTTGAAATCGAAATCCGCGGCGTATCGCGGATCGGGCGCGAACAGCACGCTTGTTTCCCCTTCCTGCGTCGGTGTGATGTCGTGAAGGTCTTGCCCGTCCCGCCAGACGCAGTGGAATTCCGCGTTGAGATACAGTCCGGATGCTTCCCATAGCAGCCATCCGTAGAGCGGCTCGCCACCCTTTTCGCGACATCGTTCGAGGACGTTGGCCGAGCACCATCCCGTTCTCGCCTCAGGCGCAGGAGACACGTCGAGATATAGCGGCGCCATGGCGCCGAGATCGTCGCATAGCGCGAGGATTTGGCCTGTGATCTCAGGCGGCATGATCTCGTTGACCGACGCGCGTTCGATATGCGGTGGGGACGGCTGCGTGTTCCGCGCCGCGCGGTCTCCGCTCATGCGGGACCCCCGTCGTCGTCGTCTGCATCCGCGCGCACGGCGTCGCGGACGCATTCGGCAAATCCCAGCAGCGAGAGTGCGCTGAAAACGGTGCCGCCCACGGCGTCGGTGCGCACGTAGTCCCAGGTGCCGTCGAGTCCCGCGGGGATGGCGGCGTTGGAATACAGCGCCGTTGTTTTGCTCCTGATGTCCTGTATCCGCCCGTAGAGAACGGTGCCGCCGTCATTCCATGTGACCGTGACGTTGGGCGGGTAGGGAAGGCCGACACCCATTCCTTCGCTGGCCTCCCACGTGGTGCGGAGCGCCTCCGCGAGATCGTCTTCGAACGAGCCGCGGCGTTTCGGGGCGGATGCCGCGAGGGCTTCGCGCTGACGGTCGACGACGTCGCACCGATGGGGCATCTCCAAAATGCGGGTGGTGACCCGGACGACCGAGGCGGCCTTGATCTGCCGGGAGGCCACTGCCGACAAGATCCGCGCCGCCTCGGTTGCGACCGCGGCATCCTGCTGCGGACCCGGCGCAACGACCGGCACGCGGTCTGCCTTCAGCAGGGCGTCGAGGAAGAGTCGGATGTCGCGGCGGCCTCGTTGCAGGATCTGCCCGACTTCGCGCTGGAATTCGTCGGAGCGGTACGCCTTGGCGCGCGACGACGTCTCGAGGAATCGGATCATGCCAGTTCCTCCGCCATCGCGGCAGGGCTCTCTTCGAGCCACGTCTGGATCAGTTCCCACAGCGCGATCTCGCCGGCGAAGCCGGCAATCGTCCCCAAGATGTGGATGTCGTAGCGGGCGCGTTCGGCAGGACTGCCGATCGGTCGATCGTCCGTCCCGGGAGGCCACTCGGCGCTCTTCTCGACATAGGCGCAAAAATCGTCGCGCCCGATCGAGCCGAACCTGCGGTCGCCGAAGAAGGTCGTCAGGCGGGAGGCCGCCTGCCGGACGCGTTCCGGAAAAATCGACGGAGTGCCGATCACCTGCCCGCACGCTTTGTTCACTCGCTTTGCCATCGCCTTCTCCTGCCGTCGGCCTCATCCGGTTTAGTGGAATAAATGTGGCGCTGAAACGTCAGCGTGACAATAGTGACGCTGAACAGACTTGCGTGTACGGTTAACGGAAATGACGAATCTGGCTGGGAGCGCGCCTCGAGCGCAAAAGATCACGTCGATGCGGCTGGCCGACGCGGTCGCCGCGGCGCTCGACGAAGAGCCGGACCGCGTGCGGTTGCAGCTCAAGACGATCCGCGCGGTCGGAGGCATCACATTCACGGGTTACGGCAGGGGTGCGGCGGAGATGACGGCCGACGATGCCTCGCGTCTCGTCATCGCGGTCGCCGGCTCGCTCGCGGCCAAGCATGCGGCCGAAGCACTCGCCGCGTTCAGGGATTTGAAGCCGCTTGGACCCAAGGGGCGCGGCCTGACGCTCGAGCACTTCCTCTCCGGGCACATCGGCGACCTCGCGAAGGGGGTCGTCCCTCCAAGCCACAGCGGCAATGTCCCCTATCGGGTCTATGATCTCGCGGCGGAGGAAGCGCTGAAGCTGATCTGGTTCGCGGGACGGTCTTCAAGGGTCTCGCTGCCGCGTGCCGCGGTGGTGCGTTGGTTTCGGACCGACGGGAAGTCCGATGCGGCCGCGTTCGCCTCGGAGCCGATGCCGTTTCCGTTGGTCACCGAATCGCGCCTGGCCCGGCGCTATCCAAGGGGTGGCCTGCTGCGCTCGGTCGTCGTCACGGCGCGGGCGCTCAGGGACATCGCCGACGCTCTCTGACGCCGAGGCTCCCGACGCCGTCGCTCTCCGGGGGTGCCGCCGGCAGCGACCTGTCGTCGGCAGGGGATCGTCGCGCCGGATCCAGCCGGTCGAACGCGGATCCGGATGCTCCTATGCCGAGACGAGGCAAACTGCCGCCGTCTGCGATGGAAACGCGCCCGGATTTATTCTCCAGGATCTTCCGGTTCGCCGGGCGAAACTTGAGCCTTCGCGGCCCGGTCGCGTCGCAGCAGCGCGTAGTTTCCGACGCGGCTCGGAACCGGACCAGCGCGCGGCCCGGTCATCGCGTTTACCGCACCCTCCGAGGATACGACGAGGATGCCGATCGACCCCGCGTCGAAAGCGTCGAGCAACTCCGCGGCATGCGATACGTAACCGGCAGGAGTACCGGGCGAGAACGCGAAGTAGAAGCGGTCGTAGAACGTGGCGAGCGTCAGGTAGGCAGGCAGAGCGCGCTCGAGATAGTCGATGCGGTCGCGGTCGAGAACGAGCATCTCTATTCCGGCGACGACGGCCTTCTCGGGATCCTTTCCCACGACCTCGAATCCTTGATGCCCGGTGAAGAAGGGCGATTGGGGGCGGCGCTGGATCTTCTCCGCTTCCGGCCACAGCGATGGAAGGGATTCCCGCAACGCCTGGAGCATGAAGGCGACCTTCACGGACCGCTCCTGAATAACGGCCCCGCCGATCCGCTCGTTGCGCTGCATCCGCGTTTCGCCTTCGACGGCGTCGGGTGCGTCGGAAGGTTCGGTCAACTCGACCGGCACCTTGGTGAGCCGGTCCCTCAGTTGAACGAGCGTGACTTCGCCGGCCTTGAGTTCGCGAAGCGATGATATCCCGGCGGTCGCGTTGCGATCGTAGATCCTGACCGCGACCTCCGCCGCGTTGAAGACCGGCGACAGGAGCGCATCCCTTTCCAGACCTTCGATGGCCGCGATGCTCCGCAAGCGATCCAGCAGCAGGACGTAGCGGCGCAGCACCCCCGGCGAAAGGCGCGTCGCCTTGGCGGCGGCCTCTCGGAGCTCCCGATGGTCCTGTTCACGCGCGTTTCGGAGCGCCTCCGCGAAGACCGACCCGATGACGAACCAAGGCTGGCCGCCGTCCTTCGCCGCAGCCAGCGCGCGATGGGCAGTCTGCACCGATTCAACATCCGTTAACCCTGCCGACGCCATTCCAATCACATCCCTTGACTAAATTAGCACATACATTATGCTAATTTACTGCCTAGTGGCAGCTAAATCAGCAGCCAGCGAGAGTGAATCACCGAAGGCAGCATAGGTCAAACGAAATGACGAGCCTCCGAACCGAACAATCCGAAACCTTGGGAGCAACCCGATGAATCCATTCAGGACCGAACACCTCGGCAACGAGACGACCCCGCCGAGGCTCGCCCGCGGTGACGACACGCGCTTTCACTGCGATAGCCGCGCGCGTCCCCTCAAGAAGGGCAAACACCTCAAGAAGGCGCTGGACGCCCGCGGCTACGGGGTGCCCCTGTCGAAGTGCCACGATCTCATGGCGCGGATGTACGGCTTCCGCAACTTGAACGACCTGTATGATCACGTCGGCATCTTCGGTCGTTCGCCGGGCGACGAGGACGTGGACCAGGCGGCTTTCGAGCGCCGCTTCTGGTGGCAGGTCGACAGGCTCATCGAGTTCGGCGTTTCCGCCGCCGATGCCGAGGAGGTCGTCGACGGTGTGCGGCCGACCGGGGGAGCGCACCCGTCGCATGCGCACGGCATCCGCTTGGCGTCCGGACCGTCGGCCGCGGATTTCGGAACGGGTTGAGGAACGAGCCGATGTCCCGACCGACGCAACCCGAAGAATCGCACGCTCAACGCAGTTCCGCGAACCGGCCGCGAATTTGTTCGCCCGCCCGCACAGTTCGCATGCAGTCCCATGGAGTAGAGATGGCAATTCAGTCTTCCCGGCAACGCGCACCGAACCGACGCGCGTCGGCGATCCGGGCCGCGGCCGGTCGCTCGTCGAAATCCCCGCAATACTCCGCAACGGGAGGCATGTGATGGTCTCGCACTATCGCGCAAAAAAACGCGACGACCATCTGCCGCCCATCGACCTCCACGACCTGGGCCCGAAGCGGCAGAAACTCATCCGCAAGATCCTGTCGAGCTGCGATGGGAAAAGGGCCTTCGAGGTCCTCGAGGATTTGTACGAACGCGCCGAGATCGGAAGCCCGCCGCCGTACCTCGCGATCAGGCCGGCCGAGGAAGGCCGGCAGTCCATGGTGATCGTCCGGCATAGTGGGACCGAGGACGAAAAGAGCACGGGCGTCGCCGCCGCCGGGCTTGAAAGTCCGTTGGACAGTCCGGAGGCGGTAGCCTTCTTCGAAAACTATTGCGCCGACCTCCTGTTCCGGCTTCACGCCCGGCTCGATCCCGCCACCATCCGCTTTTCGACCGTGATCCGGATGTACCTTGAGCGGGTCCGTCCGGGCAACGTGATCCCGGGGAACGAGGAACTCGCCCGCCTCGAAGCGCGCAGCCATGGCGAGCGCGATCCGATGCGCTCTTACAAGGACCACTGCCACACTGCGGTGGAGATCCTGAAATTCGTCACGGACGATAGGCTCGGGTCGCTCAACGCCAACTTCGGGATCGACTACAAGAAATTCGCGCAGAGCAAGCCGAAGCACGGTGCGCGCGAAGGCGGCGGAAAGGTCGATGGTCCGAGCGATACCACCGTCCTGCTCCGGCTGTCGTTCATGCGGTTGGTCTTCGACTGGTTCCGGCGGGAGTTCAGGCCTCCGTTCAGGGTGGAGTTCGAAACTCCCGAAGCGACGCCCGGCGAGACGGCGGATCTCGTCTGGGAGGAGGTCCAGCGCGCGGTCCTGCACTGCCTCGGTTACGTCTGGGACGGCATCGGATTCGTCACGCAGTGGGTGATGCACGACGGCGAGTGGCGTCTGGAATTCGTCCGCATCGGCGGGCAGGACACCGCCCATTGGGCGCAACACGTCGCCGGCCACGCGGCCGTCATTCGCCTGCTCCTGATCTACTGGCTGACCGGCACGCGACTGCACACCATCCTCAAGCTCGGATGGAGACCGATGACATGGCGTGGTTGGGTCGACGCCGCGAGGCAATGGATCCACCGCAACGGTCGCAAAAGTCCCAACTACTTCAAGAAGCCGCGCGAGAACTCGCCCATGCTTCCCTGCGTCGCCGAACTGTTCGCCCGCTGGAGCGCGGAGGACGAACGCGGGGCCGCGAACGAGCGTTGGCCGCTGCGCATGGACGGAGGCGCCTATGTCGTCCACAACGGCCGCGGCGGTCCGGCCGAGGGCGTCGTCGAACTGGCGCGCAGCGCGTTGGACGCCGTCGGCGTTGACGCCCGGCTGCACGATCTCAAGGGCGGCGGGGTCACGGCGTACTGGCACGCCGGCTTCGGTCTCGGTCAGATCGCCTTGTACTTCGGCAATCGCGAGGACTCGATCGACAGGGCCTACCGCAGCCTGAAAAACAGCGAGGAGGCGGTGAAGCGTCCGCGCGCGGATCCTGAAACGATCACCCTCGAACGGCTGGTCGATCCAGGGAAGAAGCTACCTGCCATTCCGCGAAGCGACCCGCCGCCGCCGGTGGGGGCGGTCGTGAAGGGCGCTGACCGCCTGATCCGCGGCGAGATGGAGGCCGCGATCTCGAGGGTGCTCCATGGGTAGGCCGGCCAAGCGGCGCAGTCGGGGGAACGCGCGAATGCGCGCCGCACCCTCGCTCCGGAAGACGCCGACCCCGACGTTCGGCGACGTCGTCGCGATGCTGCAGCCGGAGACGTGGGCGCATGGTCGCTTCTCTCCCCTGATGTGCGCTCAGGCCGCGCTGTTCGCCGCGCTCGCCGCATGCGCGCGGATCGGCCACGCCGACGCCGGCCGCCTGCTGTTCGACGAAGCGTTGACCGGAAGGGTGATGCTGAAGACCACTCGCGGCCGCGAACGTCCCGTCCATTTCCTGCCGCTGGTGATGGCGTTGATCGCACGCTGCGAGGGGCATCGTCCGGACGGCGCCGGGCCCTGGCTGTTCGTGACGCAGAAGGGAAAAAAGCTTCATCCGCAGACCTTCAACCGCTTCTTCCGGCAGATCGGCCGCCGCCACGGCTTCCGCGGCATCGGCCTTCCGGAGCGGTTGTTCGAGTTCTTCGACTCGTTCTTCGAAGCCGAGGAGGAACGCGCCGCGGTAGGCGCGCTGCGGCGCCGGCATTCGCGCGCCCGCGAGCGAGACCTGTCCCAGGCCGCGATCGAGGCAGCGGCGCTGGACGAGGAACTGCTACTGCGCGTCCTCACGCGGTGCCATCCTTTGGAGGGCCCGGCCGGTCGATGGCTGGGCGCGCGCGGCGTCGCCGCCGCGGAGAAGACCATGAGACTGTTCACGTCGGCGCGGGGCGACAGGGTCGGCACGTCGCAGGCCCTGCGCTCCGATCCGATCTGCATCATGCTCGCGGACCTTGGATGGGAACGCGGGGGACAGATCGCGACGCGCAACGCGCTTGCGGACCGGCACTTCGCGCACACCGAGGCTCTCCGGCGGGCAGGACGACTGTCGACCGCCGATCAGAAGTTCCTCTTCCATGCCAGCTTGCGATGGGTGAGGTACCGGCAGGCCGCCGCCACGATCGCGAAGGCGAGTTCGTCCGAGCGAGCGGAAATGGACCGGTGGATCGCAGGACTGCCGGCTCGCTTCCTCGCCCGGCCGCGCGGCGAGACGGTCGACGTTTTCTGGAAGCGTGTCCGCCCGCATGCGCCGTTGCCCGGTAGCCTCCCGCGCATTAAGGTCGCGGGCGTGCTGCACCGCGCCGGCGTGCTCGGTCCGCGACCGCGCAAGCCGAAGACGGCCGCGACTTCTTCCTCTTTCAACGCACCCTGAGCGCGCTGGCGCTTCCACGGCGCGGCCTCGTTCGTCCGCAACGAGAAGATCGGTAAGGGTTCCTCGGTAAACTGGCGTTTTGGGTAGAGTGATGACGAAGCGTGCGCGGAGAGTTGTTGCGGCGGCCGCTAAGGCGGCAATGCCGGGATTCATCAAGCAGCAACTCGCCACGCTGAAGGCCAAGGCGCCGTCCGGCGACCAATGGCTCCATGAAATCAAGTTCGACGGCTACCGGGTGCAAGTCCACCTCGACAAGGGGAAGAAGCGGGTGTTCACCCGCAGCGGGCTGGACTGGACCAAACGTTTTTCCGGGATCGCCGGGACGTTGGATATCCCTGGTCAGGCGATATTCGACGGAGAAGTCGTGGTCATCCATGAGGGCCGCACCAATTTCTCCGAGCTCCAGGCCGAACTCGCCGCGGGCAAACAGGATCGCCTCGTCTACTACGCCTTCGATCTCCTCTGGCGGGACGGTGACCTCCGCAAACTCCCCCAGGTGGCGCGCAAGCGGATGCTGTCGGACCTGCTCGGCGAAAACGACATCGGGCTTCCCGTCATCTACTCCGAGCACCTGACCGGCGACGGACAGGAGATGTTCGAACACGCCGCGAAGCTCAACTTCGAGGGTATCATTTCGAAGAACGCGCAGGCTCCCTACCGCTCCGACAGGAACGAAGGATGGTTGAAGGTGAAGTCCGTGCAGAAGGGAAAATTCCCGGTCATCGGCTTCATCAAGGACCCCACCGGGGTGGCTGCACTGTATCTCGGCAAGCGAGAGGGAAAGGATCTCGTCTACATGGGCAAGGTTGGGACCGGCTGGTCTCGAACCGTCTCTAGCCAGATCAGAAAACAGCTTGATACCGTGGTGAGCCCGAAATCCAAGCTGACGAAGCCGATCAAGAAGCCGAAGGCCACCTGGGTCGAGCCGATGTTCTTCGCGGACGTCGAGTACCGCGACATTACTTCCGAGGGTCTGCTACGGCAGAGTTCGTTCAAGGGACTCAAGCGGAAATAGGTTCGTCGGCCTCCCACGCCGGGGTTGAGTAATCGAGAGCGACCATCCGGCCTTCGAACCATCCCCAGTCGGACGCCTTCGGTTCGAAGGGACAACTGTTCTCTCCCGGCACGTAGTCCCAAACCTCGGTGACATGCATGTACTCGTCCAGGCTCATCATGTCGCTCAACGGCTTCGCCGCCCTCATGATCTGCACGGTTCCCCTTTGTGACACCCAGAGAACTGGGCAGAGCAGGGCACGCCGCGTGGAGCTGACGCTGCGATAGAGCGTTGCTTCGTACAGATTGCTGGCGCGTCCGCGCGCGTTCCGCGCAAACTTGAGTGCGAACCGGCCGACGACGATGACAGGTGATCGCATGCTGCCTGCTGTTGAAATGCTGATCATGAACGTTTTCAGATCGGCAGGCCGAGTTGCGATTCGTCCTGCTCGCCTTCGTGCAGCGAGGATAGCGAAACTCCCAGGAGGCGCACTGGTCTGGAAAGGGGCATCTCGTTCTTCAGCAGGGCGACCGACAGGCGCTCGAGTTCGCTGCGGCTCGAGACGGCGATACTCGTCGACCAGGACGTGATCGAAGCGGCCGCCTATGTCGTCGGCCAGGGTGGCGTCGCCGACCATCTGTGCCCAATAGAGCAGGAGGTCGTCGTAATCGAGAACGTTCTGCTTCTGCTTGGCTTCGACGTAGGCCGCGAACAGTTCCTTCAGTTCAGCCGCCCACCCGGCGCACCATGGATACGACGTGCCGATAACCTGCTCGACCGGCATCTCGGCGTTGACGCAGCGCGAGTAGATGGAAAGGCAGGTGCCCTTGGTCGGGAAGCGGCTTTCGGTCCTGGAGAAGCCCTTCTCATGTCTCACCAGGTTCATGAGGTCCGCGGAGTCCTCCCGGTCGTGAATCGTGAAGGCCGGATCCAGGCCGATCCGTTCGGCGTGCTCGCGCAGCAGCCGGGCGCCGATGCCGTGGTAGGTGCCGGCCCAGGTCAGCGCGTCCGTCATCACGCCGGCACCGGCGCCCATCACCTTGCGCGCGATGCGTTCGACGCGCTTGGTCATCTCGGACGCGGCGCGCCGCGAAAACGTCATCAGCAGGATCCGGCGCGGGTCGGCGCCCTGCACGATCAGATGGGCGACCCGGTGGGCGAGGGTGTTGGTCTTTCCGGACCCGGCCCCTGCGATGACCAGCAGAGGCGGCGCCGCCGATGCTCCCGCAGCCCCGTGCTCGACCGCACGCCGCTGCTCGGGATTGAGGGCTTCGAGGTAGGCGGTTGCCGTCTGCACCTTGGGCGTCCGTTCATGGTTGGAATAAACGACGGTCGATGATTCCTGCCTGGACCGCAACCTAGACCTCACCTTGAGGGTGACGCGGCTGCCAACCAAGTTGGAGCAAGGTCGCGGAGGGGCGCCGCCCGGCCTTGGCGCACTTGCGGCAGCGCAGGCGGCTTGCGAGGTCGTGCACGAAGGTTGTCGGCGGGTGTTCGAGGGCGGCGAGATCGACGTCGTTCGGCGTCTTGCACCGCGAGCATCGGATTTCCAGCCAGGGAAAGCCGCCGTTGACGGCCTGGTCGATGGTTGGCGAGGGGTCGATCGGCTGTCATTCGGCCTGCAATATTGGCTCTGACTCACTTTTGATGAAGTTCAAGCGTCGGCTCGCGTTGGTTTCACAAAGGAATCAATACCATGCAGCGAGCCCTACGTCCGTCGGCCTTGGTCCCTCGCGGGTTTAACGTGGAGAGCG
>Ga0268288_10094_pt1 | contig 32861 bp, 23 predicted proteins | sample BraspS3V5C_FD_191349 | JGI IMG/M metagenome (GOLD analysis project Ga0268288, IMG submission 191349) | Soil microbial communities from Anza Borrego Desert, Southern California, United States - Bradyrhizobium sp. S3-V5C | ecosystem: Environmental > Terrestrial > Soil > Desert | place: USA...
CTCTGGCCGCTGCAGCCGCAGCACCAGCTCGATCAGCTCTTCGCGGCTCAGCCGTTCCAGTTCGCTGCGGCCCATCTCACGAGAGAATCAGCGAAATCCGTCCCGCGCAAGGGCGTGGGTAATTACGATCCTAGGGTGGTTCGTGCAACGCTGGACCATCGAGGTCACCTTCCAGGAAGCGCGCGCCCATCTTGGGGTCGAGACGCAGCGGCAGTGGTCCGACACGGCGATCGCCCGCACCACGCCCTTCCTGCTCGCTCTGTTCTCGATCGTCACGCTGCTGGCCGCACGCCTCTCGGCTCGCCAACGGCGACGCGTCGCGGCCGCCGCGTGGTACCCCAAACCGCGCCCGACCTTCGCCGATGCACTGGCCGCCGTGCGCTGTGCGATCTTGCGCGAGCGGACTTTGGCAACATCACCGCGCCGACGCGCCCGAACAAAACCCCGCTTCCGTTTGTCAGCGCCCTGGGCCTATGCGCTCTGCCACGCCGCATGAATGGCCAAAGTCGAGCTTAGAGGCATCCTTCAGAGGTGCAATTGTTTCGCTCGGAATTTGCGAACCGCCCCGCCCTTGCTGTACGACCCGTCACACCGCGCTGTCTGGCGCCTGGGACGGCATCCCTCCTCAACGCAAGAATGTTCCAATCTTAAAGCCCCCATATGGTCCGCCACACCGCGCTCCACCGGAAGCTGCGCAACATTTTTGGTGCTGACCGCGATCTCGTGGTCGCGCGGAGGCTCTCAGGGTCCGAGCTATTCGATGCGGAGTGGTATCGAGCAACTCAGGCGCCCGACGTAGTGCCGGACCAAGCCGCACGGCACTACCTGCAGCTGGGCGCCGCGCTTGGACTGAGCCCCAGCCCGCTGTTTGACGGGCCGTGGTACCTCGACAACAACCCCGACGTAGCCGCTGCGGGCCAGAACCCGCTGCTGCACTACCTCGATAGCGGACGCGCCGAGGGGCGGCAGACTTGTCCTTACGTCGACTCGAAGGCAGTGGCGCAGCTCGCAGCCTCGGATCTGTTCGACGCGGAGTGGTACCAAGCGACTCAGGCGCCCAGTGTGACGCCGGCCCAGGCCGCACGGCATTACCTTCAGCAGGGCGCAGCGCGCGGGCTGAGCCCCAGCCCATCGTTTGACGGGCCGTGGTACCTGGCGAACTACCCCGACGTTGCCGCGGCGGGTTTGAACCCGCTGCTGCACTACCTGAACAGCGGACGCGCGGAAGGACGGCTGATCTGCTCAGTCGCCGACCCAGAGTTGGTGGCGCGGATCGCAGCCTCGGATCTGTTCGACGCGGAATGGTACCGGGCAACCCAGGCGCCCAACGTGACGTTGAACTGGGCCGCGCGGCACTACCTGCAAGAGGGGGCCGCGCTTGGACTCAGCCCCAGCCCGCAGTTCGACGGGCCGTGGTACCTCGACAACAACCCCGACGTTGCCGCTGCGGGCCAGAACCCTCTGCTACACTACCTGAACGATGGGCGCCCAGAAGGGCGGCCGATCTCCCCCTTCGCCGACCCAGTGGCGCTGGCGCGGATCGAGGGCTCCGGGCTGTTCGACGCGGAATGGTACCGGACGAATCACGTCCCCGACCTGTCACCGAACCAGGCCGCACGACATTACCTCCGCGAGGGAGCAGTCCTCGGGATGGATCCCGGCCCGCTATTTGATGGGAAGTGGTATCTCGGCAACAATGCCGACGTGGCCAGAGCGGGCTCGAACCCGCTGCTGCATTATCTGAAGAGCGGTCGCGCGGAGGGGCGGCCAATCCGCCTAGCATACGCCCAAGACACCGGCGCACGCGTGATCGAGACTCGGCCCATGGTGCTATGTGGGAGCACGACCGCACGAATTGTCGTCGTCATCCACGCCTTTTACATCGACGTATTCGAGGAGCTCCTTCCACGTCTCGTGCGGGCGATCCCACATTTCGACCTGCTGGTATCGACTGATCAGCCTGAGAAGAAGCGCGCGATCGAGGCGGCTGCGGCCGTTGCTGGGTTGGTCAATCGCTGCCGGGTCAGGCTGGTAGAGAACCGCGGCCGCAACTTCGGACCGCTTGTCGCCGTGTTCGGGCAGGACATCCTGCGCTACGATTACGTGCTCCACGTCCACACTAAGAAGTCGCTGTTCAGCGGCGCCGAGCAGGTGCGCTGGCGCGACGAGATCTATCGGGCGCTGTTCGCGAACGCCGCTTGTGCCACTATCGCCCTAGTGCTGTTGGAGGAGGACCGCCAGATCGGCCTGTTCTTCCCGGAAACCAGCGCGCATGTCGCCCACTGGGGGCACACTTGGCTCTCTAACATCGGCGCCGGCCAGAGTTTGCTCGCTCGCCTCTGCCTACCCTACGACGGGTTTGACGAATACATCGACTACCCCGTCGGTGGCATGTTCTGGGCGCGAGTGGACGCCCTGCGCCCGTTGCTGACAGCGGGGTTGACCCTTGCCGACTTTCCCGAGGAGCACGGTCAGACCGACGGGACGCTCGCGCACGCGATCGAGCGGGTGATCCCCCTGGTGTGCCGGGCCCAGGGCTACCGCGCCGTCTGCTTCGATTACGACCGAGGGCTCGCCCGCTACGACAGCAGCGCCCGCAACTGGCATCAGTACAGCGCCCGCTCCCAGGATCACGCACTGCTGGCGCTCAGCGATGTCGACCTCGTCTCGTTCGACCTGTTCGACACCCTCGTGAGCCGCCCGGCCCGGCGCCCGGACGCCGTGCTCAAGCTCGTCGAGCACCGCATCGCGACGGAGGAAGGTCGCCCCATCCCACTCTTCGCGGAGCGCCGGGCCGCGGAGAACCGGGTCCGCGCCCGCAAGCACCATCAGGGCGACGTCAACCTGTCGGAGATTTACGCGGAACTTGCCGCCTCAGGAACGATCCCCGGCGACGTCGTCGCGCGGGCGCAGGTCCTGGAGAAGCGGATCGACCTCGGAGCCCTGCGCCCGCGCCCGGAGGTCATCGCCGTCCTGCGCGCGGCGCACCAACGCGGCAAGCGCATCGTCCTGATGACCGACACCTACTACGAGGAGGCCGACATCCGCGGCATCCTCCAGGCGATCGGCATCGCCGACCTGTTCGCGGCGCTCTACGTGTCGAACGCGGTCGCCGCCCGCAAGGACCGGGGCGACCTGTGGCGCCACGTCGAGGAAGCGGAAGCCGTGCCGCGCGCCCGCTGGCTGCATGTCGGCGACAACGAGCATTCCGACATTCAGGCGGCCTGCGACCGGCGGATCCCCTACCTGCACGTCGCCCACCCGGCCAAGATCCTCGCGCAGAGCGGGTTCGTGCGGGACGAAGGCGATCTCGCGCGGACGTGGTCGTCCGATCTGGTCATCGGCCACGCCATGTTGACGCTGTGCAGGAACCCGTTCCTCGACCGGCCCGGCCCGCCCTACCTGTCGCTCGGCTCGGCCCGCGACGTCGGCTACGTCGTGTTCGGGCCGCTCATGCTGCTGTTCATGTCCTGGCTGATCCGGCACGAGGCCCTGGGCCGGGTGGAGCGGCTTTACTTTCTCGCGCGGGAGGGCGACTTCCTGGTCAAGGTCTACCGGCTGATCCGGGAGCGCTACGGCCTGCGCCATCTGCCCGAGGGTCGGTACTTCCACGTTTCCCGGCAGGTGGCGATCGGTGCGGCCCTCGGCACGGGTTTCCGTCCGGATCTGGTGACCGGAGCCGGCCGCTACGTGGGGAGTATCCAGTCTCTGCTCTGGAACCGGGCGAGCTTCACCGCCCCGGCACATCTCGGACTGGACAGCCGCGACGTGCGGCTTCCGGCCGATGCCCCGGTCGTCGAGCGCGTCATGACCGACCTCGAGCCGGAGATCATGGCCCATGGGGCGGACCTGAACGCGCGGTTCCGCGCATATGCCCGGCAGGAGGGCCTCGACGCCGGCGGCCTCCAGGCCGTGGTCGATGTCGGATACTCGGCCACGATCCAGAAGATGATGCAGCTGGCCCTCGGCCAGCCGCTGATCGGCCTCTACATGACGACCTTCGACGCGGCGCAGATGGTGGAGAGGGACGGCGGCGCCGCCTTCAGCTGCTTCCGCGCGGGCGCCGAGAATCCCGAGACGTCATCGCTCCCCGTCCTGGCCTACGGCCTCGCGGTCGAGGCATTCCTGACCGCTCCCCACGGGCAGGTCGTCGGCTACGAGATTGCGGGCGAACGGATCGGGCCCCTGTTCAAGGCCGATCCGCGGACCCCGGCCGAGCACGGTATCCTCGCCGAGCTACACGCCGGCGCCGAGCAGTACATCATCGACACGCTCGATCTCTACGGACCGAGCCTTCTCCAAGCCGACATCCCATCCGGAGGGCCACAGGAATTCCTGCGCCTGCTGATGCAGGGGCTGATCGCCACCCCGTCCGAACCGATGCGGACGCTCGGCGTGGAGGACGATTTCTGCGGTCTGCCGATTCACAAGGTGTATGCGGGAGCGGGAAGTCCGGCGTCCGGCTGAGGCGCCGTCAGCGGATGCACCTCAAGGAGCGACCGTGACCCTCTCCAGAGCCCGCCGCATCGTCGCCGGCGGGACCACGTAGTTCGCGTGCATCGGGTGGACGCCCTCCGCCTGCAGGGTGGTTCCGCGGACGAACAGGAGACGCGCCCCGCTGGACTCGACGAAGCTGGTGAAGCCGCGGAAGTAGAATTCCGGGCTCTCGTGGACGAGCGCCACGACCCGGGCGCCCGGCCGGCAGAAGATGCAGTTGATCAGGGCGGAACTCGCCGATCCGACGATGATGTCGGCGGCGTGGTACATCTGCACCTGCTCGGCGAAGGTGAGCTGCTCGGGCTGGACAACCTCGAACCCGTGGGGCCGCAACGTCTCGACAATCTCGGCCTCGTTGACGAGCTGGCGCTGCGTGAACGCCCGCCGAGACAGGATGATGCGCCGCCCAGTCCGTCGGAGATCGACCCCATTCGCGGCGAGCCGTTCGAGGATCCTGTCGCGCACGGCAGCGAGGATGTCTTGCGGCCAGATCGCGTCGTAGATCGGAAGCCCGGGCCGGGTATCGAACGGGAAGAAGGCCGGCACGGGCGCGAGCGCGAGTTCGCGAAAGCGTGTCGCGACCGGAGGCAGCGTCACGACGGGCCGGTCGCGGGTGTCCATCAACGCGATGATCTGATGGTGCGACTCAGGCATCCCGTCATCGACGCAGAGCGGCAATCCCGAGGGACAGGCGGGATCGTTGAAACACAGCATCCGGGGGACGAATTCGAGCAGCCAGTGCCCGTATTGTCGGCTCTGAAGCCCGAACAGCATCAGGCCGGCGTCGATCTCGTCGATCGCGGCGGGTGCCTCGACCAGAGCGCGTCCGGGCCCCCAGACGGCCGTCATGATCTGACCCGGATTGACCCCGTCCTTGATGTCGGCGACCCCGCTCAGCGGATGGGCCGCGAGATCGTAGATCAGGCGCTCCCCGCGGAGCACGACGTTACTGCGGGGAAAAGTCAGGCAGTCCCGGAAGAACGCCACGTATTGCGGCGGTGCGTCGAGGGTCCCCGGCTGGGAGGTCAGGGGGATCGGGCCGTCCAGGAACGTCACGACCGGGTCGGCGATCCTGCGGCCGGGCCGCATTTCGTGATAGCGTCCGTGCCCCTCCGCGGCTTCCTGCCGGGCCGAAACGATGGTGTAGATGCCGATCGGGCCGAGGCCGACAATCGAACGGGTGCTCGCGTGAAGTGCCGCCGCCTCCTCATGACGGCCAACCTCCGCCAGGGCGTTCATCTGCAGGATGCGCAGGTTCCGGATCTTTTGGCTGAGACTGTCCCTGTCCACGGTCGCGAGGCCGGCATCGCCGCCGTTGAGTTCGTAGGCGAGGCGGTAGCACTGAACGGCGGGCTCCGCCCGGCCGCGGCACTCGTGCTCCCAGCCGAGCGGCAACAATGTCCGGGCCACCTCCTGCAGCGCGGCCGCCGCTTCATCCCGCCCCCGGAGTTCCACGACGAACGCGGTCGCGTCGTCCCAGCGTTCACAGCCGATGAAGTCGCGCAGGCGCGCCACGATAGCGATACGGCGCCAGCGCGAAGGATCGTGCGGGTCGATCGCGGCGGCAAGCTCGTAGGCGCGCGCCGCATCTCCGAACCGGGCGCCGCCCTCAAGCCGGAAGCCGAGGGCTTCGAGGTGCCGCAGGGTCGCTGACGCGCGGGACCCCGACGGAGGCTCCGCGGTGAGCAGAGCGGCCAGTTGCTCGATCCGGGTCGGAGCGTTGCCGCTGTCGATCGACCGGACGAGGTCGAGGAAGGTCGCCGTCGGCCGCATGTCCGCCCCGTCTTCGACCGCTACGGGCTGAGCCCGACGCGCTCGAGGCCGCGCAACACCTGCTGGGGCGTGACCGTGTAATTGGCGTGGAACGGATGGGTCTTCTCGCCCGGCACCGTCGTGCCCCGTATGTAAAGGACCTGGGCGCCGCTCGACCCGATCATGCTGGTGTAGCCGCGGAAATTGAACGACAGGTTCTCGTGGATCAGCGCGACGACCCGGGCCTTGTCGTTGCAGAAGATGGTGTTCGTCATGGCCGAACTCGCGGAGCCCACGATCACGTCGGCCGAATGGTAAAGGGCGATCTGCTCGACGAAGGACAGTTTTTCCGGGTACACGACCTCGAAGCCGTAGCGCGCCAGGGCGTTGATGATCTCGGCCTCGTTAACGAGCTGGCGCTGCGTGAACCCCTTCCGTGACAGGACGATCCGCCGTCCCGTGGGCCGCAGGTCCACCCCCCGCACTGCGAGCCTCTCGAACACGGCGCGCCGCATGGCGCCGAGGATGTCCTTCGGCCACACCGAGTCGTAGACCGGCACGCCCGGTCGAACGTCGAACGGGAAGAAGGTCGGGACCGGGGCAACCCCGAGCTCTTTGAAGCGGACCGCCTGCGCCGGAAGGGGTAGGATCGGACGTCCCCGCCTGTCGAGCAGTTCCACGATCTGCCGATGCGTTTCCGGCATGTGGTCGTCGATGCAGATCGGACAACCCGCGGGGCAGGCGGGATCGTTGAACCACAGCATCCGCGGCACGAATTCGAGCAGCCAGTGGCCGTAGTTCCTGCTCTGGAGCCCGAACATCATAAGGCCGGAGTCCAGGATCCGCATCTCGGCCGGCTCCTCCACCAGGGCGCGCCCGCCCCCGTAGACGGCCGTCATGATCTGATCGGCGTTCTTCCCGTCCTTGATGTCGGCGATGCCGCTGTCGGGATGCGCGGCGAGGTCGTAGATCAGGCGGCTGCCCTGGAGCACGATGTTGCTGCGCGGGAAGGTCAGGCAGTCCTTGAACCGGGCGACGTATTGCGGCGGGGCGTCCAGGGTGCCGCACACGGAGGTCAGCGCCACGGGACCTTCGAGGAAGCGGATCTCGGGCTCGGCGATCCGGCGGGGGCTGACCAGTTCGCGGTAGTCGCCCTCCCCTTGCGCGGCAGCCTGGCGTGCGGAGACGATGTCGTAGATCCGCACCGGCCCGAGCCCGAGGATCGTGCGCGTCCGTTCGTGCAGCGCCTGCGCCTCCTCGTGACAGCCCGCTTCGGCGAGCGTAGTCATCTGCAGGCTGCGCAGGTTTCGGATCTTGCGCTCGATTGCGTCGCCGTCGATCGTAATGGCCTGGCCGCCCAGGGTGTCCCGCGCGATCCGCGCCAGCAGGTAGCTGCGCACCGCGCCCTCGGCATCGCCGGCGAGTTCGTAATCCCAGGCGATGTGGATCAGCGACGGGTCGTCCTGCCCGCGGTCCCCGGCGGCCGCCTTAGCGCGACGCAGCGATTCTAGGAGATCCTCCACCCCGTCGAAGGCCTGCCGCCGGCAGCGATCGACGATGCTTGTCCGGATGGCGGCCAGCTCATACTGCGCGGCCCGTGCACGCGAGATCTGAGCCGCCAGCCCGTAGGCGCGGGCGGCCAGATCGAAGCTGCCCTCGCCCTGGTACCGGAAGGCAAGGGTCGCGAGGTGCTGCGCCGCGGTCTCGGCGCGATCCTCCGTCAGGGCCGCGAGGGTGCCCTCGATCGTGTCGAGGGTGGCGCCGCCGTTCGCCCGATTGGCCTGCGTCAGGATCCGCCGAAAGTCGTCCCGCATCGATACCGACCGTTCCTCTCACGCGATCCGCAACGTCGTCTCGACGGGCCTCAGCGCGTCGCCAGGACCCGCTCCACGCAGGCGCAGACTTCATCGATCTGTTCCCGGGTGATCGCCGGGTAGAACGGCACTCCGATGGCGCCCGCGGAGGCGGCCGGCGTCTGCGGGAGGCCGTCATGCCGGCACGTCGCGAAGGCGGGATGCGCCTGACAGCCGTTCCCGTACCAGCGCCGCCACTGGATGCCGGCCGCGTCGAACGCCGCCGTCACCGCGTCGGCGGCTGCGGGCTCGAACAGCGCGTTGACCGTCATGGTCAGCCATTCCGTGCCGAAGCCCGGCTGCATGCGTACGCCGATCCGCTCGAAGCCCTCTACATAGGCGAGCGAGGCCTCCCGCAACTGCCGGATGCGCGCATCGAGGCCGTCGAAGGCCGCCAAGCCGACCGCTGCGTCGTATTCGGAGATCCGGAAATTGCCGCCGCGCACCTCCGAGACCCGGCTGCTCGCCGAGAAGCCGAAGCCGGTCATGGCGGTGGTCTGCGCGACCAGATCAGTATCGGTGGTGAGGATCGCGCCGCCCTCCCCGATCCCGAGCGCCTTGGTGGCGTGCAGGCTCACGCAGACCGGCTGCGCGCCGACATAAGTCAGGTTCAGCGTCGCGGCAGCGGCGTCGAACACGACCGGAATGCCATGTGCCGCCTCGAACGCCTCCCAGGCGGGAATGTCGATCGGCGCCCCGAACGGGCTGACCACCACCACGGCGGCGACGTCGCCCCCGGCCCCCGACAGCGCCCGCTCGGCGATGGCGGGCGTCAGCGACAGGGTCTCGGGATCCACGTCGGCAAAGAACGGTTCAAGGCCGACATTCACCGCCGCGTGCGCGGTGGCGATGAAGGTGTAGCCGGGCATCAGGCACAGCCCGCCGCGCCGGCCGCCGATGCGGTAGCGCAGGGCGAGTTCGATCGCGCTCGTGCCGTTGCCGGTGATCGTTGCGGCCACCGGCGCGCCGCCGGCCCGCTCCGAGACGAAGCTGCAGAGCCTGGCTGTAAATTCGCGGGAGAGCGGGCCGTAGTTGCTGTAGATGTGCGATTGATCGATCCGGCGCAGGTAGGGGACGATGGCGTCCGTCTCCGGCAGGCTTGGAATGAGCACGGGGATCATCGTCGAGACACGTCCTAGCTGTCGGCCGCCACCATCCTCGTCGGCATGCTCCGGTGACGCGGCCCGCTATACATGCCGAGGCAGCGCCGCGGAAGGCGCCGACACGCCCCTCAGGCCGCCGGAGGGGTCTGGGGTCTAGGTCGAGCCGGCAAGGGCCGGGCGGGGTTCCCGAACACCGTCTGGCCTGGCGCCACGTTCCGGATCACCACGGCGCCGGCGCCGACGACGGCGTGGGCCCCGATCCGGATCTTCGGGATCACGCAGGCCCCCGTGCCCAGGAACGCGCCCTCCCCCACGCGGACATGCCCGGCCAAGTGGACGCCGGGGCTCAGCGTGGCGAAATCCTCCAGCACGTCGTCGTGCGCTACGGTGCAGCCCGGATTGATCAGCACGTGCTCGCCCAGGCGCGCATCCGCCGTCACCGAGGAATGCCCGAGGATCACCGCGCCCACGCCGATCCGGCTGCTGCCACCGATCAGCACCCCGGGATCGATGATCGAAGTGAAGCGCGCGCCGATCGCATTCCGCAGATGTGCGACCGCCCGGGCCCGGGGCTCCGGCTCGCCGAGGGCGACGACGAAGCGCAGATCTTCGGCGCCCGCGAAGGTCCAGACATCCCGGACCACCGGCCGGCCGCGAAACATCTCCGGCGCGTCGAGGCCGGGATCGACGATGCTCGCCTGCAGGTCGATCGCCGTGCCCTGCGCGTTCAGGCGCTCCAGGGCGTCGACGATCTCGCGCGCGAGGGCGCCCGCACCGTACAGGACGAGGCGGACCGTCATCGCGTCGTGCGCCGCGACCGGCTCGGCACTGGCGGCTGCCTGCCACTCGGGCGAACGTCCATGCGCGGGATCCCCTGCTGGGCTTTCCTGGCTGTCGTGGGCCCTGCCCTTACACGAGTCTCCGCGGGCTCTCCAGGGGCGAGGTTTCGGATCCACGGGCGGGCCGGCGATCACGGAAAGCCCGGGAACCAGGATGGCTCGTCACCATGCCTCCATTCCAGTAGACCGCCGGGACTTGCGCCGCGCCAGGGTGGCGGTGGACGAGCGCGTACGCGGAGAGCGTGGGACGGACATGAGGCCGACGGAGCCCTTCATCGACCTGATCCGAACGGTCAATCGCCTCACCGCGCCGGACGTTCTCGTGCGGCTTCGCGCGCTCTTGGCCGAAGGTGACGACGGCACCCGCACGACGCGCCTGCGGCGGCACCTCGAGGCGCTGGCGTTCCGGCTTGAGGGCGAGGACCAGCTCGACGCCGTCGCCGACACCTACGACCTGATTGGCGCGATCGCCACCGAGGATCGGGAACGCTGGGCTCTGGCCGCCGTCAACGCGCGGCTGCGCGATCTCTGCGGGCGTGGCCGCTACGCGGAGGCCGCCGCCCTCGTCTCCGAACTGCGTGCCGGTGGCGATCCCGCCGCCATCCGCGAAGGCCTCGCGACCCTGCTGCGGCTCGGCTGGGCCGCCGAGTGCGGACAGGAACCGGAAGCCTGCGTGCAACGCTACCGGCTGGCTTTCGAGCTGAACGGCGGTGACGACGGCGTCACAACCGAGGACGGCTGCGCCCTGAGTATTAAGGTCAGGAACCTGCGCCGGCTGCAGATCGACGCGCTGCTTGCGGAGGGGCTCTATGCGGACGCGATCGCGCTGCACGAGCCGACGCGCCACGTCTATGGCTCCGGCCCCCTGCGTGCCTACGACATCGTCACCGCCGAGGCGCTCGCCGCGGGTGGGGGTGCCGCTTACACGGAAGTACGGCCGCGGCGCCGGATCGCATCGCCTGAACTGCGTTTCTTTGAGCCGCCCCCTGCCCTCACCTCCGAGCCGGGCGAGCTCGACATGCCGGCCCAGTACCTCGCCTTCTTGGACGGAGCCCACGCCTTCCCGCGCAGCAACGTCGTCATCGCGGGCGACACGCTCGTCTACGACCTCGCCGCGCATCCGCGCCGGCCCGACATCCTGCTGCAGGACGGGGTCAACCCCGATCAGATCATGATGGCCGCGTTCGGCGACACGCGCACCCTCGTGGAGGTGCCCGAGGATCCGCACCGGGTCGAGGCCGGGCTGATGATGTTCGGCCTCCAGAGCCGGAACTATGGGCACTGGTTCTGCGAGTTCGTGCCGCGGATGCTCTGCTACAACGATCCGCGCTGCCCGGACGGGATCCCGCTCTGTATCGACGACCACATGCCCCCCTCGCATGAGGAGATTTTGCGTCTGCTCGACACGCGCGACAGGCCCGTGATCAAGCTGCCGCCGCGGCCGGTCGCGTTCGGGCGCCTCGGGATGGCGCCGGTGCCGGCCTTCTTCCCCTTCGACGTGAAGCCCGGCCGCCCCTTCTACGACACGGTCTGGCCGGCCGATGTCTTCGGAGCGGTGCGCGCTCAAATCCTCGAACGAGCCCGCGAGCGCGGGGTGCTCTCGGGCCGCACCGACCGGCGCCTGTTCATCTCGCGCAAGGCCTTCGCCCAGCGCGCTCTGATGAACGAGGCCGAGATCGCCGAGCGGCTGGCTCTCCTGGGCTTCGAGGTGATCTACCCGGAGACGATGTCGTTCCTCGAACAGGTCGAGGCGTTCCACTCCGCTGCTCTGGTGGTGGGCTCGTCAAGTTCGGCCCTGAGCAACGCCCTGTTCTGCCGGCCCGGCTGCCGCATTCTGGGCCTGATCCATGAGGAGCTGTCGTTCAACTTCCGGGGCTATGCCAGCTACATCGAGGCTGGGGGCGCCCGGATTCTGTTCCTGCGCGGCCAAACCCTCCACCAGCCGGGCGTGCACGCCTTCCACGTAAGCTATACCGTCGATCCGGCGAAGGTCTTGGCCGCTGTGGCAGCCCTCGAGAATGAGGTCGCAACCGGCGTCCGGGCCGGCTTCCCGCCGCCGTCCGCGGACGACCAGCCGGTCCGGGGGCCGGATCCCGGTGCGTCACAGCTTCAGCACCCTCGAACGAACGCATCCGCCCGCGTCGATCCCGACCGGCTCGCGCGCGTCGAGACGCTCGCGGCCGGACCGCACGCGGATGCGGGGTCCGGCCTCTGCGCCCTGGAGGCGGTGGCCTACGTGGCCGGAGAGCCCCATTCAGACCAACCCGCCTGCGCGTCGCCGAGCCTCGCCGCTTTCATCCGGACCTGGAGCGATGGCCTGCCTCAGGACGCGCGCGACGACCTGATCCTGCCGCTCGTCCCGCGCCTCGTCGGCACGCGCGGATCGGAGGCGCTGGAGCGCCGGCGGGTCGCCCTGGCAGCCGACTGGCTCGTCCGCACCCACCTGCCTGCGTGGTTCCGCCTCGCCAAGCTGAACGTTGAAGGCGACGCGCTGGCCAACCGGCCGGCGCTGACCGATAGCGCCGATCTCGCCGCTTGGTGCGATCATCTGGAGCAGGCGCGCAAGCGCGCGAAGGTCGCGAACCTCACCCTCCGGCAGACCGGGTCCGCCGTCCGGGCCGCGGCCTGGGACGCAGCGCAAAAGGCCGCCTGGGTTGTCATCCGGGACCATCTGGAGGCTGCCGGTCCGCGAATGCTCGCCGCCGGCTGGGACGCGGCCTACGCGTCCGCCTATGCGGCGGCCCGGGCCTACGGAAAGGCGCCGCTGGAGCCGACCCGGCGGGCGCTCCAGGAATCCGCCCTGGCCCTGGTCGAGCGGATGATCGCGCTGCGCGAAGCGAATCCGGCCGACCCGGACCCTCTGCCGGGGGGCGCCCCACCGGCCCACACGTCGGCCCCGTCCGGCGTCGAACACCGGCCATGAGCCGGACATGAGCGAGACTCCGCAGGGCACGCAACCGCTCGATCCCGCACCGGCCCTGGCAGGCGCGCGCTGCCTCGTGCTGGGCGGCAGCGGCTTCCTCGGGCTGAACCTGTGCAATCGCCTTGCGGAGGCGGGGGCCGAGGTCACCTGTTTCAGCCGCAGCCATCCGCAGGCCGAGGTCCTGGACCGGCGCGTCGCTCGGGTGATCGGCCAGTTCGCCGACCGCCTCGCCCTCGCCAACGCGGTAGATCGCCAAGACGTTGTCTTCCACCTGATTGCAGGATCGGTTCCCGAGAGTTCCAACCGGGACCCATACGCGGAACTCTCGGCCGCGCCGATCGCCACCCTGCACCTGCTGGAGATCTGCCGCGCGGCTCGGATCAAGAAGCTCGTGTTCTCGTCCTCCGGGGGGGCGATCTATGGAATTCCCCGTGCCATTCCGATCTCCGAGCAAGCGCCGACTGACCCGATCTCGGCCTACGGCATCAGCAAGCTGATGATCGAGAAGTCCCTGCACCTCTACCGGCACCTTCACGGGATCGACTACCAGATCCTGCGCATCGCCAATCCGTATGGCCGGTTCCAGCTTGGCACCAAGCACCAAGGGCTGATCGGGAGCTACATCCACCGCGTCCTCACCGACCAGCCGCTGGAGGTCTGGGGCACCGGCTCGGTGGTGCGCGATTTCCTGCATATCGACGATGTCAGCGACGCCTTTCTGGGAGCCGTCGACTATCAGGGCCCGCACAAGGTTCTGAATGTCGGCAGCGGGCGTGGCCTGAGCGTCCATCAGGTGATCGCCGAGCTGAAGGTGGCCTTCGGCCGGGACGATCTCCCCTGCGTGCACCGGCCGAGCCGCGCCGCCGACGTGCCGGCCAACGTCCTCGAAACCGCGCTGATCCGGTCTGAACTCGGCTGGCAGCCGCGCGTCCCCCTGCAGACTGGGCTCACTGGCACCATCGCGTGGATGCGAGCCCATCTGGCGCAGTCGCTGGCGGCAGGCACGCCCACCGGCGCAAGCTAATCGACCGGGTCTTCAATCCGCCCTGGAGCGGCCACGTTTGTCGGCGACAGCGCGCGGCATTGATCCGCGAGGAGACCCTATGTCCTTCCTGCACGATCTGCCGATCGCCGACCTGATCGCGCATTACGGCTACCTGGCGATCTTCGTCATCATCACCCTGGAGAGCGCCGGGCTGCCCCTGCCCGGCGAGACAGTGCTGCTGACCTCGGCGGCCTACGCGGGCAGCACCGGCAACATCAATATTGCCATCGTCGTGGCGATTGCCGCGACCGCCGCCATCCTGGGCGACAATGCGGGCTACTGGGTCGGCCGCCGCTGGGGGCTGCCGCTGCTCCTGCGCAAGGGGCACCTGATCGGGCTCGACCACGGCCGGCTCAAGCTCGGCCAGTACCTCTTCCGTCGGCACGGCGGTAAGATCGTGTTCTTCGGCCGCTTCACCGCAATGCTCCGGGCCTACGCGGCGGTGCTGGCCGGCGTGAACAAGCTCGACGCTCGCCGCTTCATGGCCTTCAACGCCCTCGGCGGCGTCGCCTGGGCCTCGATCATGGGGTTCGGCGCCTACCTGTGCGGCCGGTCGATCGAGAACGTGATGGGGCCGGTCGGCCTCGGGCTGCTGGCCTTCGTTCTGCTGGGCGCCATCGCCCTGTGGCTGTTCATGCGCCGGCACGAGGCGCGCCTGATGCTCGCCGCCGAGGCCGAGATCCCGGGACCGCTCGGGGGAGGGCTCGGTGAGGCGCGGGCCGAGCCTGTCCCGGGGCCTGTCCCGGAGCACGGCGGCATTGACCCGAACAGCCCGGTCCAGGCGGATTTTCAGAATCAGATCGAGGCTCTCCTGGCCAAGCGGGAGCGCGCGGCGCCGCAGGCCGCCGCGCCGGCGGCCGCCCGCACCCGGCGCGCGCCCTGGCCCCTGTGGTTCAAAATCCCCGTGCTCCTCGTCGCCGCCGGCTCCGGCATGGCGGTACTCTCCTGGCATGACGGCGTCACCGGCGGCCTCTACGGACGGCTCATCGGGCATATCGGGATCCTCGGTATCGCCTTGGTCCTCGTCGTCCCCGCACTCCTCCTTCTGGTGGTCGGCTGGCGACTCCCGCGCCCGGAAGACGACCTCGACGCAGAGTCCGAGGAGGCTGCTGGGCTGGCGGCGTGACCGCCCGCCTGGTGAGTGTGGCGCCCCGAATGTAGGGTTGACCGGTCCTGGAGCCGATCGTACAGCCGGCCCGACCCGACTGGGGTGTCCCGTCGCGCCGGCCTCATGCCGATCCCGCTGACGGCTACTTGCCCGTGACCAGTTGGGTCCCGCAACTGAGACGGAGCCGACCTTGAGCGAGGACGTGGAAGCGCTGCGGGCCGAGCTCGCCGAGACTCAGGCACGGCTCAAAGAGGCGCAGGGCGAACTCGCCCGCTTGGTACGGTTGGCTGAAGCCGATCTGCAACGCCGCCGCCCCGGCGAGCAATCGAGCGTCGTCGCCTCCTCGGTGCGCAGGCCTGCCGCCAAGGAGGTTGCGGCTCGGATCGCCCGGTTCGCGCAACTCTATCGAGAGGCCGCTTCGGCTTCCCCCGATCGCGCCCCTGTCGTGCCCGAGGCGACGATGCTCGGCTGGCTGGAAACGTCCGGTCTGTTCGACCGCCAGTTCTACCTCGCGTGTAACGACGACGTCGCGAATGCCGGGGCCGATCCGACGCACCACTACTACAATCACGGCTCCGAGGAAGGGCGCCTCCCCAGCACCCTCTGAGGGGAGTCTGGGGAAGCTGCTCGCTGGCGCACGTTCAAGGGATCTGATCGATGCAGGACGGTGCAGGAGAGATCGCACCCGCGCTCGAGCCGTGGCAGGACGACTTCGCCACCATCTACGCCAGCGGACTGTTCGACCATATTGGGTACGCATCGCGCTATCCCGATGTCGGCCTGACCGATTTGTCGCCCCTCGAGCACTACGTGAAGTACGGCGCCCGGCTTGGGCGACGGCCCCGTGCCGACTTCAGCGCGCCGCCAGACGAGACCTTCGACGGCAGCTTCGTCAATCCCTTCGCGGCCTGGATTCGGGCGCGCGCCGAGACCCAGCCCGCGCCGGCCTGGAACCGGCCGGTCGTCTCGGTCCTGTGCATCAGCTACAATCAGGCGGCCTTCATCCGGCAGACGCTGGAGAGCATCCTCGGCCAGGCCACGGATTTCCCCTTCGAGCTGCTGGTCGGCGACGACCGCTCCACGGACGGGACCGCCGAGATCATCGCCGAGTACGCCGCGCGCCACCCCAACCTCGTGGCGGTCCTGCGCAGCGAGAATCTCGGGCCGAACCGGAACTTCGCCGACCTCACGGCGCGCGCCCGCGGCGAGTTCGTGGCGATCTGCGAGGGCGACGATTACTGGACCGACCCGCGCAAGCTCCAGCGGCAAGTCGATTTCCTGCGGGCGCGCCCGGAATTCACCCTCTGCTTCCACCGGGTGCGCGTCGTCTACGAGGACATGCCGGGGGTCGACGAGCTGTACCCGAAGCAGTGCAGCCCGCAGCCGTCGCTGTCCGACCTCGTGGCGCACAACTTCGTCCAGACCAACAGCGTGCTCTACCGCTGGCGCTACCACGGCGAGGAGGCGTTCGTGTTCGACGAGGGCATCGCCCCCGGCGACTGGTACGTCCACCTGATGCACGCCGAGGTCGGGCGCGTCGGCTTCCTGTCGGAGGTGATGGCGGTCTACCGCAAGCACGCCGCCGGGATGTGGGCGACCTACGCCACCGAGCTCGCCCGCCACAAGAAGCTCGGCAACTCCGAGATCGCGTTCTTCCGCAAGCTGCGCGGCCATTTCGGCGGCCGCTACGCGGCGGGCTACGAGGCCGCGCAGAAATCGATCTTCCGGCGCCTGGCCGAGGCCTATCTCGACGAGGAGGACGTGCCGAGCCTCGGGCGCCTGATCGACGCCAATCCCGACATCGCCCGGACGGCCCTGCACGATATGGGCCTCGACGCCCCCGAGGTGCTCACCGGCGACCCCGACGCCCTGCGCGCGTGGCTCATGGAGCAGCTCACGGTCAGCGTCATCGTCACGGCCTACAACCACGCCGCCGATATCGGCCGCTGCCTCGACGCGGTGCTGGGCCAGCGCGGGCTGTTCCGGCTGCAGGTCGTGATCGGCGACGACAAGTCCACCGACGGCACCGCGGAGATCGTCGAGCGCTACCGGGCGCGCGACCCGGAGCGGATCGCGGTGCGGCCCCGGCCGCACAATCTCGGCATGCTGCGCAACATGCAGGACTGCCTCGCCGCCTGCACGGGCCGGTACGTCGCCTTCTGCGAGGCGGACGATTACTGGCTGTCGGACCGAAAGATCGCGATGCAGATGCGGATGCTGCGCAACGACCGCAAGCTGGACATGTGCTTCAACTGGGTGCTGCTCCACTACCCGGCGACCGGCTCCTACGTCCCGCACGACGAGCAGGGCCGCTATCCGACCGGCACGATCAGCTTCCCGGTCCTGGCCAACTCGCCGCTCACCGCGAACTTCTCGTGCTGCTTCTACCGCGCCGAGGCCCTGCGCCGGGTGCCGGAAGCCTATTACGTGAACGCCTCGGCGGCCGACTGGCTGATGAACCTCTACGTCGCCGACAAGGGCCGGATCGCGTTCCTGCGGGAGCTGCTCTCGGTCTACACGGTCCAGGAGAAGGGCCAGTGGTCGGGCCTGCCGGAAGACATCAAGAACGCCCGGATCGCGCAGTACCAGAAGGACTTCGCCGCCATCTTCGGCGAGGGGCGCGGCTTCGAGAAGTACGAGGTCGGCTGCACGGTGGCCGAGCTCGACGGCGAGCTGCCGGATTCCTTCGCCCGCGCGAACCTGGAGGCCCCCCAGGACCGGGTCTGGGCCGAGATCCAGGACGGGCAGGTGGTGCTGGCCGGCTGGGTCGTCTCGGCCAACCGCGCCAAGGCGACGCTGATCGTGGAGGCCGACGGCGAGGTCCAGCGCATCCCCGCGGACGTCCACCGGCCGGACGTGATCGCGGCGGTGCTGGGCGACATGCCGACCACGATGGAGGAGGCCCGCTGCGGCTTCCGCTTCACCCTGCCCTACGCGCTCCACCTCGAAGTGCTGCTCTCCATCGAGGTCGAACACGAGGTCGTGCCCTGGCTCTCGGTGATCTTCACCCACCGGGTGAAGCGGGCGGCCGAGCGGGGCTGATCGCGGGCGGGGCGTCGCGACACGTGGGGCGGCGTCCTTCGGGCCGGCCCTATCGCCGCCGACCGCCGAGGAGGTGGCGCACCCGGGCCAGCGGCGTGCGGGCGCGGGCCCGGTCCAGGGCGCCGCGGATCTCGGCGGCCAAGCGGGTCGCGACGATCTCGCGGGCGGGATCGTCGTAGTGGACGATGTCGTAGAACGTCCCCTCCTCCCGGTCGCGGAAGATGCCGCTGAGGTCGAGGGCCGTGAAGGTGCGCCGGTACGGGCGCCGCGCCGCGAGCTGCGCGGTGAATGCCTCCAGCTTGGCGTACTGACGGTCGAGATAGGCCAGGAACGCCCCCGAGGCGACGCTGCTCTCCACCTCGGTGAGGTGGCGCTTGCGCAGGATCGTCGGTTGCAGGACGCTGACGATTGGCACCCCGTGGTCGTGGGACAGCTTGGTCAGCCGGTGCGCCGCCAGTTCGTAATGGTGGACGATCGCGTCCTCCCAGCCGGGGCTCTGCCAGCCCACCTCGGCCCGCAGCCGCTTCAGCTCCTCGTAGATCAGCGTGATCAGCGCCTCGTAGGACAGGCCGTCCTCGCGGGCGCGGGGATCGTGCGTGTCGAAGAAGTGGTCGTAGAGCCGCTGGGTGATGAAGGCGTTGTAGGGGTGGCCCGGCCGGGGATCGTAGGTCCAGGGCTGGAACAGGTCGGTGCTGCCGCTGAGCACGAGGATCGCGTCGGGGCTGTAGGTCACCAGGCGCGACCAGATCAGGTGGGTCATCTGCGTGAGGCAGCTCGACATCACCCCGAAATTGTAGACCTTCGCGCCGTCGAGGCCGCCCGCCCGCAGGATCCGCTCGATGCGGCCCGGCAGGGTGTTGGCGATGTCGCCGCCGTCGATCGTGGTCGAGTCGCCGACGACCAGGATCCGGGTCTCGCCCTCCGGCTTGCGCGCGACGATCGGGACGGCGTTCAGGAAGCCGTCCGCGTCGAACGGGACGCCGTAATGGCTCGCCCCCGGCTTGCCGGCGAACTGGATGAACGGGCTCGGATAGCGCGTGTTCGAGTCGAGGTAGCCGAAATGGTGCAGGAACTTGCGCCGCCGCGCCGCGTCCTCGCTCTCCGGCGGCGGCCAGATCGGCTCCAGATCCGGGACCGTCAGAGCCGCCAGCGTCGCCGCCTCGAGCGCCGCGAGGCCGGCCGCGTTGAGGTCGGTCCCGTCGCCGCTGTAGTCGGGCCGCAGCGCGCCCGTCTCCGTGGCCAGGACGGGATCGTAGTCGATGAAGTGGGCCCCGTATTCCTGCACATGGTCGCGCAGCCACGCGTTCACCGCGCCGATCAGCGCGACCGGCCGCCCGGCCGCTCCGGGCGCGGCCGGATCGACCGGCGCGATCGAGCCGACCCAGGTCCGCACGTACAGGTCGCTCGTGTCCCGCAGCATCGCGGCGATATCGGCCACGATGCCGTCCAGCGTTGGCGTGCGCGCGCCGTCGAGGATGTCGTCGCGGCCGCAGAGCAGGTGCAGGCCCTTGGCGCCGTAGAGGGCGATCTCCGAGCGAAGCCGGCGCGCCGTGTCCCGGACCGACTGGCCGGCGATGCCGCGGCCCACGGCCTGCGGTCCGGAGAACAGAGGCGGGTTCTGCGCCGTCCATCCAGCCGTCACCGAATCGCCCAGGAACAGGATCGGCCCGAACGGGAACAGCGGCTTGTCCTGCATCGGCGTGCTCATGCCGTCGCGATCCGGGGCGGCGTCAGCGCGCCGCGAAGACCTCGATCCCGTCGAGGTGCAGGTGCTGCTCCTCGTCGAGATCGATCTTGAGGTAGCGGAACCGCGCGTTGTCGAACCGGAGGTGGAGGGGCAGGCCGGGATGGCAGTGGGCGTCCACGGCGTCGAAGACGAGGCGGTAGTCGTCGCCCTCGGTCTCGCCCAGCCAGACCCGCATCAGCTGCGCCCGCTCGCTGAGCTGCCCCCAGCGGTTGTAGATCCGGATCTCCGAGACCCGCTCGACCGCGCCGAGGTCGAGGACGAACCAGGGGTTCCGGTCGAGCCCGGTGTGGAAGAAGAACGACGGGTCGCCGGTGGTGCGTTCGCCGTAGGTGCCGGTGGTGCCCGACCAGGGCGAGGCGGAGCTCGCCGTCCAGGTCTTGCCCAGCGCGATGTTCTCGGAGGGGCGCATCGCCACCAGCGTGTCCATCTCCAGCTCGTCGATCAGCGTCCGGATCTGCTTGGACGGCTGGCGCAGGGGCGGGATCTCCAGGTCGAGCTTGTAGATCAGGTTCGACAGGATGCTCTGATCGAAGCGGTGGTCGATAAAGCCCTCGAGATCCGGCAGGCCCATCTGGTTCGGGATGTCGGTGACGATCCGCTGATCGCCCGCGTAGCGCAGCCACTCGGCCACGAGCCGGCGGGTGGCGGGGCTCACCATGAAGGCGATCCAGGAGGCCTGGATCTGGTCGGCGTCCCAGTAGCGCGCCGCGTCGCAGTCCATCAGCACGAAGCAGTCGCGCTTGGTCCAGGCCCGCTGCGGCTTGCCGTGCAGCACGCCCACGGCGACCCGGCGCTCCGAACCATCGAGCCATGTGAGCAGCGGCGCCACCGGCGGCAGCGGGTCGTCGCCGACCGCCTGCATGCCGGTGTCGCTGAAGACGACGAAGTCGCCGTCGCGGCGCTTCTCCAGCGCCTCGGCGATGACGTAGGGCTTCCAGGCCCAGTTGCCGGCGCCCCGGGACCGGTCGAGGATCTCCCGGTGCTCCCGGTAGAACGGCGTCTCGCGCAGCCGATCGGGGGACCAGCTCTCGATCGTGTCGAAATCGCCCGTGGCGGCGGCCGAGGCCACCAGCCGGCGCTGGCTCTCGACGTAGTGGTACTTGGCGGCGAAGCTGACCAGGGTGGTGTGGCGCGGCCGGAGCCGGCGCCGCAGCCGCATCAGCACCTCGGCCCGGTGCATGTCGAAGGCGTTGACGCGCAGGGCTTCCGGAGATGGGTCAGCGCTGGCCAAGTCTGTCCTCCGGCGGTGGCTCGAGGGCTTGTCACCGGTTTTGCCGGCTTCGGCAAGGCGGCCCCGGCGGGAGGCGGGCTCAGGCGTCGTCGAACGCGAGCTTCTCGGCCGGATACTCGAGCATCAGCGCGCGGCGCTCGGGCGAGTTGTCCCACTCGCCGACCTTCGTGTAGCCGCCGGCGACGTCCAGCACCTCCACGACCCGCCCGATGGTCGGGATGCTCTTGAAATGCTGCGGCCAGCCGGAGGCGAAGTAGAAGACCTGCTCGACGTGCTCGGAGAGCTGGCAGACCCCCGGCCCGAACGTGCCGAGCCCGAAGACGAGGTAGCGCCCGTTCATCAGCGCCGCGACGTCGTCGATGAGGGTGCCGCTCTGGGTCGTCAGCGGCACGCCGATCTCGGCGATCCAGGCTTCCAGCACCGGGATCACCGGATTGAGCCGGTTCTCGAACACCATCTTGATCCGGGTGATGCGGCCCTCCGCCAGGAGCCGCCGGATCACCATCTGGTAGAAGGCGAGCGGCGGCTGCGGGTAGGTCGGCGCCACCCAGGTGCTGAAGATGTCCCCCGAGCGGATGTGGATCAGCAGCTCGTCGTCGGGCTTGGCGGGGATCTCCGCCGGCAGACGGTTGAACAGCGGCCGGATGCAGGTCCGCACGATGTCCCGTGTCTCGTCGGGGCCTAGGGTGCCGGCGAGCTGCTGGATGCCGAGGTCGAAATACATCCCCGACAGGAAGGCGCCCGCCTCCGGCAGCGGCTCCGAGCCGGGGATGAAGGTGAGGCCGCCGCAGGTCAGCGGGCCGGTCAGGCCGATCACCTCGCTCCGGTCGGCGGCCGGGAGCTTGATGTATTTCAGGTTCAGGTTGCGGGCGATGCCGATGGCGAGCAGCAGCTGGATCAGGCAGTTGCCGAAGGCGCCGCACTCGTAGAGCGCGAGCCCGACCAGGGCGCGGGACCGCGGCCGCTCGGCGCCGACGAGGCGGTAGGAGACGTAAACGTTCGCGCCGGGCCGCTCGTCGGCCATGTCGAAGGACACGTCGAGCACGCGCCGCAGGGCGATGAGGTCGAAATCCGCCCGGTCGCACAGCACCCGCGCCTCCGGCGGCGCCCCTCCGGCGGGGCCGTCCGGGGTGACGCGGACGTGGCGCGCCCAGGCGCCCTCCCCGGTGGCGAGCACCAGGGTCGCGGGCCCGCTCCGGGCCGCGTCGAGGTCGGCCGCGCGCCAGGCCTGCCCGTCGTCGGAGAGGGCGAGGCGCGGCGGCGAAGCCGAGATGGCCGCGATTTCGACGCGGCGGATCGGGCAGCGGAAGCCGAGATCGACCTGGAAGCCCGGTGAGCCGGCCGGGTGATCGGTTGCGCCGGCCGCGGCGTCCGCGCGGTGCCAGGGCCGGCCGAACGCCGCATCGATCAGGTCGCCGTTCATCGCGTCTCGCGGTGCGAAGGGAGCGGTCCGGGGCCCGTGCCCCGACCCCCACTCTGTCGAGGCGGGCGCCCGGGTCCCGTCACCCGGGCGTGCGCGGGCGGGCGCCGGCGCCCGTGGGCTAGCCGTCGAGCCCGAGCATCAGCCCCAGATTCTGCACGGCCGCCCCGGAGGCGCCCTTGCCGAGATTGTCGAGGCGCGCGACCAGCACCGCCTGCGCGTGCTCGGCCGAGCCGAACACGCGCAGCTCCAGCCGGTCGGTGTCGTTGAGATCCTCCGGCTCGATCTTCTCGCGGTGCGCGCCGGTGGCGGCGCCCGGCACGACCTGCACCAGGGGCTGCCCGGCGTACCAGTCGCGCAGGGCCGCCTCGAGGTCGGAGGCGCTGGGCCGGCCCGGCAGGGTCTCGAGGTGGAGCGGCACGCTCACCAGCATGCCCTGCCGGAAGTTGCCCACCGACGGCACGAAGATCGGCCGCCGGGTGAGCCCGCTGTAGCGCTGCAGCTCCGGCAGGTGCTTGTGGGCGAAGCCGAGACCGTAGAGCTGGAACGGCGGCGCCGTGCCCTGCTCGTAGGCCTCGATCATGCTCTTGCCGCCGCCGCTGTAGCCGCTGACCGCGTTGACGCTGATCGGGTGGTCGGCCGGGATCAGGCCGCCCTCCACCAGCGGCCGCAGGAGCGCGACGCCGCCGGTCGGGTAGCAGCCGGGATTGGCGACCCGCCGGGCGCGCGCCACCGCCGCCCCCTGCTCCCGGGTCAGCTCCGGGAAGCCGTAGGTCCAGCCCTCCGCGACCCGGTGGGCGGTGCTGGCGTCGAGGACGCGGGGGCCGCCGCCGGGCAGGCTGTCGGCCAGCGCCACGGTCTCCTTGGCGGCCTCGTCCGGCAAGCAGAGCACGACGAGGTCGACCTCGGCGAGCAGGGCGCGCTTCGCCGCCGGATCCTTGCGGTGCTCCGGCGCGATGCTGCGCAGGGCGACCCGCCCGTCGCGCTCCAGGCGCTCGCGGATGCCGAGACCGGTCGTGCCGGCCTCGCCGTCGATGAACACGGTGGGCTTCGTCGCGCCTGCGCCAGACATCGCTCGTCTCGCTCTCTCGAATGTGCCTCGCCGCCCGAGTCGGGCACCGCGGCCGGGGATCAGGTGCGCGCGGTGCGACAGCCTGTCAACGGCCGTGCCGCGGCCTGAAAACGCGAAAGGGCGGCCCCCGCAGGAGCCGCCCTCTCCGTGACACCGGTGTGACCGGGTGTCTTAACGCTTGGAGAACTGGAAGCTGCGGCGGGCCTTCTTGCGGCCGTACTTCTTGCGCTCGACCACGCGGGCGTCGCGGGTGAGGAAGCCCTCACGCTTCAGCGGGGCGCGCAGCTCCGGCTCGTAGTAGGTCAGGGCCTTCGACAGGCCGTGGCGCACCGCGCCGGCCTGGCCGGAGAGGCCGCCGCCCGCCACCGTGACGGTGATGTCGTACTGGTCGACGCGGCCGGCGATCTCCAGCGGCTGGCGCAGGATCATGCGCAGCACCGGACGGGCGAAGTAGGTCTCCACCGGGCGCTTGTTGATCGTGACCGTGCCGTTGCCGGGCTTGATCCAGACGCGGGCGACCGCGTCCTTGCGCTTGCCGGTGGCGTAGGCGCGGCCCTGCGCGTCCAGCTTCTGGACGTGGACGGGGGCCTCGTTGGCGGGGTCGACCGCGCCGGTGTTCGACCGGTTGAGGTCGGCGAGGGACTGCAGGGTCGCCATGATCAAGCGCTCACGTTCTTGCGGTTGAGGGCGCCGACGTCGAGCGCCTGCGGCTGCTGGGCCTCATGCGGGTGCTCGGTGCCCTTGTAGACGCGGAGATTGCCGAGGATCTGGCGGAAGAGCGGGCCGCGGGGCAGCATGCGCTCGACGGCCTTCTCCACCACGCGCTCGGGGAACCGGCCCTCGAGGATGAACTTGGCAGTCCGCTCCTTGATGCCGCCCGGATAGCCGGTGTGGTAGAAATAACTCTTCTGATTGTACTTACGCCCGGTGAACTTCACCTTCTCGGCGTTGATGACGATGACGTTGTCGCCGCAATCGACGTGGGGCGTGTAGGCGGCCTTGTGCTTGCCGCGCAGGCGCATCGCCACGATCGACGCGAGGCGGCCGACGACGAGGCCCTCCGCGTCGATCACGATCCACTTCTTGTCGACCTCGGCGGGCTTCAGCGAGGTGGTCTTCATAGCCAAATCCCAGGGGTTCCGACGGACCGGACCCCGACGCGTCGGGATCCGCGGACATCGGGGTGCCGAAAAACGAGCCGCCGCGTGGGGCACACGCGGCGGCGGTGCCGGGTGCATAGACGGCCCCGGACGCTGGGTCAACAGGGAAGTTTAAGATCTCGGAAAAGCTATTTTGTTCAGCGTGTTGGCGGTTGAGGTACCAGAGTACCACTAGCCGTCGGAGCGCCGACCCCGCTCCGCGATGGTCAGCTTCTGGACGCCCCTGGCCGCCAGCACCGGCTTCCGGGCGCTGAGGATCCGGGAGTTCACGCCGGTCCAGCCGATCTCGCCGGAGAGCCGGCCGTACTCGATCTTGGGGCAGCGGTTCATGATCACCGTCAGTCCGCGCGCCTCGGCCCGGGCGGCGGCCCCGTCGTCGCGCACGCCGAGCTGCATCCAGATCATCTTCGGCGGCGGCGTCAGCGCCAGCGCCTCGTCGACCAGCGGCCCGGCGGCGGCGGAGTTGCGGAAGATCTCGACCATGTCGATCGGCTGGTCGCCCAGCCCGGCCTGGACTTCGAGGAGGGAGGCGGCCACCCGGCGCCCGAGCAGGTCCTGGCCGGCGAGGCCGGGATTGACCGGCATCACCGCGTAGCCCCGGTCGAGCAGGTATTTCAGGACGATCCAGCTCGGGCGCGCCGGATTCGCCGAGGCGCCCACCAGCGCGATCGTGCGCGTGCCGTTCAGGATCGTGCGGATCTGCGCGTCGGGGTAGCGGGCGTGCCGCTCCGCGAGCGCTGCCGCGTCGCTGGGCGCGGGTGGCCGGTTCTCGTGGCCCGTCTCGTCCATGGCGTCTTCCCTCGTCGTCCGGATGATCGCGGGTCGTGTCGCGCTTCTCGCCGCGTTCTGTGCCGCGTTTCTGGCCGCGCGTCGTGCCGCTGTCGCGGCCTCGGCGCGGCCGCCGTCACAGCCACCGTCACAGCCGCCAGACCTCGTAGCCCAGCCGCGCGAACGGCGCCTTCTCGAAGAGTGCCTTCACGTCCACGATCAGGCCGCCTGGCTTCACCCGGGCGGCGATCGCCTCCGGGCCGAGTTGGGCGTAGTCGCGGTGCGGGACCGCAATCACGGCCGCGTCGGCCTCGGTGGGCAAGTCGGCCCAGTCGACAAGGGCGATGCCGTACTCGGCCCGGGCCTCCGCCGCGCCGGCGCGGGGATCGTGGACCGACACGGCGCAGCCGAATTCCTCCAGCTCCCGCACGAGGTCGGCGACCTTCGAGTTGCGCAGGTCGGCGCAGTTCTCCTTGAAGGTCAGGCCGAGGACGATGACCCGCGCCCGCCCGGTCCCGCCGCGCCGGACGATCCGCTTCACCGTGCTGCGGGCGACGTGGGCCGCCATGCTGTCGTTGATCCGCCGCCCGGCCAGGATCACCTGTGGGTGGTAGCCGATCATCGCGGCCTTGTGGGTCAGGTAGTACGGGTCGACGCCGATGCAGTGGCCGCCCACGAGCCCGGGGCGGAACGGCAGGAAGTTCCACTTGGTCCCCGCCGCCGCGAGGACCTCCTGGGTGTCGAGGTCGAGCTTGTCGAAGATCAGCGACAGCTCGTTCATGAGCGCGATGTTCAGGTCGCGCTGGGTGTTCTCAATGACCTTGGCGGCCTCGGCCACCCGGATGGACGAGGCGGCGTGGAGCCCCGCCTCGATGATCGACCCGTAGAGGGCCTTGAGCCGCTCCAGGGTCTCGGGGGTGTCGCCGGCGACGATCTTCACCACCCGGGCGAGGCTGTGCTCCCGATCGCCCGGGTTGATCCGCTCGGGCGAGTAGCCGACGAAGAAATCCGTCTTCCAGCGCAGGCCCGAGGCGCGCTCCAGGACCGGGATGCAGACCTCCTCGGTGGCCCCGGGATAGACCGTGGATTCGAACACCACGGTCGCGCCCGGCCGCATGTGCCGGCCGACGAGGTCCGAGGCCCGGATCAGCAGGTCGAAATCGGGGCACTGGGCCGCGTCCACCGGGGTCGGAACCGTGACGACGATCACGTCCGCCGCGCCCAGCGCGGTCGGGTCGTCGGTGATCGCGAGGTGCGCGGCGGCCCGGAACGCCTCCGCGTCGATCTCCCCAGCAGGGTCGTGCCCGGCCCGGTAGGCGGCCACCTTGTCGGCGGCGCGCTCGTAGCCGATCGTGATCCGTCCCCGGCCGAACGCCAGGGCAAGCGGGAGCCCGACATAGCCCAGGCCGACGATCGCCACGCTGACCACCGAGCGGTCTGCCGGGTCTTCCCCTGAGCCGTCTGCCGCCCCGTCAGCCACGCCGGATCCCTCTGCGGGCTCGGAAGGCGCCGATGACGATCCGGCCGCCGGGCGCGTATAGGGGCGGTCCGCGCCGGCGTCGACTCGCTTCGGCCCGCGCGGAGCGCGGTCCGGGACCGCTTACGGGGCGAGACCATGGGGCGTGACGATGCCTGTTCTCCGCTGGACTGAGGGGCCGGTCCACTGCACCGACCTCGTCGACGGGACCGGCAAGGTCTTCGGCTATGTCGGCCCGTGTGCCGCCGGCACGCGCGGCTACGTCGTCCAGTCCGGGTCGGAATGGCCGCCGCGCCCGGCCGCCTTCGCGGATCACCCCGCGGCCGCGGCGGCCCGCGCCTGGGTCGAGGCCGCTGTGTCCGCGCGCGCCTTCCGGCCCGTCCGCATCCTCCGGGAGGACGGCGCGCCGGAGGTCTGATCGCCCGGCGCGGTTCAGGAACTCGTCAGGTTCGCTCGGCTTTGTTGTGGCGTGGAGTGGAGGCGCCCGATGGCCGAAATCTGCATCACGGAAGACCAGAACGGACGGTGGACCGTCTACACCGCCGGACTGGTGGTGACGGACCTGACGCGCGAGGCCGCCGAGGCCTTCGCGGCGAGCTACCGCCGCGTCACGGCCGGCTGAGCGACGGGCCCCTCCGACACCCCGGAGCCCGAACGCGCGGCCCCCGGGAGCGCCGGCACGCTCGGGCTCCGGGGCGCGTCGTGCTATGAGGCCCGCCGAGCCCCGATCGCCCTGTCGCGGGCAATGAGGTCGATCACCATGCGCCTGTTCCTGCTCGCCGCCGCCCTGCTGGCGCTGCCCGCCCCCGCCTCGGCGCTCTGCCGCTGCACGTGCATCCGGGGCGAGATGAAGGCGATCTGCCAGGAGACCGACCTGACGGTGCCGATCTGCCAGGGTCTCTGCGAGACCACGATCCGGCAGGAGCGGGTCATCATCCCGCTGGCCGGCGGCCGGCAGGCCTTCGAGCCGGCCCAGTCGACGAACCCGGCGCCGGGCGGCCTCGTGTCCCCCGATCTCAGCCTGGACACCAACCCGAACGGTACCCAGCTGGGCACGCCGAGCCAGCTCTCCGGCAGTGTCGGGTCGAGCCTCTCGTCCGGCAGCGGCCGCTGAGCCACGAAAAAGCCCCGCGCGGCGGGTGCCGGCGGGGCTGAAGGTTGAGGACGCCCGGTGCGTTACGCCGAGCGACTGCGCCTAGAGTAACACTATTCTGCGGAATGGGAAGCTCTGGCGAAGAAGAATCAAGACTATTTTTGGTCGATCGTCCTCGAGTCACGGTAAATTACCCGCTCGGCTGGGCCGGGCGGGGTATATCGCGGCGGGTGCGCGGCGGGAGGCCGCGCGTATCCTTGGTCCGAGATCTGTCCGAATTAGGACTGGGTCTTCAGGTAGGCGATGAGGTCGTTGATCTTCTTGTCGTCCGCGATGCCCTGGAAGATCATCTTGTTGCCGGGCACCTTCGCCTTCGGGTTCTTCAGCCACTCGTGCAGGTTGGCCTCGTCCCAAGTGATGCCAGAGTTCTTCAGGGCGGCCGAGTAGTTGTAGCCCTCGTAGGTGCCCGCCTTGCGGCCGACGACGCCCTTCAGGTCCGGACCCACGCCGTTCTTTTGGAAGTTGTGACACGCCTTGCAGGGGGCGAACGCCTTCTCGCCCGCCGCGGCATCGCCGGCGTCCTGGGCCTGCGCGGCGAGAGGCATGACAACGGCGAGAACTGCGCCGATTGCGAGCATACGCATGTATTAACTCCAATTTGAAAGATAAGCTTCGGGCTTTTGGCAGAAAAAGCACGTGATGCAAGCGAAAAAATCTGAGCCTGAGCCCAGATTATATTGGCCGGTGCGCTGCATCATTTCGAGATCCGTGCTGCTCGAACGTAGCCTGGCACGCCCGCGGAGGGGGGGCGGCGAACCTGAGAATGCTTCCAACCTTGGCATGTCGGGATGTTGACGTGCGCCACGGCGCGATAATCCGTCTGGGTCTGGAAAATCGACCTCGCTACGGGATCCGAGGGCGGCGTGCACGAGAGTGGGCCCGCCGCGGCGAGCCCTGCTGGGTTCTTGGGATGGACGCAGTCGGTGCTAGGCGGCGAGTAGCAGCCGGGATCGTCAGCGGGCGGGGCTCCGGCGCCGCGACGGCCCGAGCCATCGCGCGCCGGCATCCCAAAGTGCCGGCGCCGCGACCCGGGCGGCGAGGATCGTCGTCTCCAAGACGCGAGGCCCCGCAGTCAGGGGGCAGGGCATCGCCGGTCGTTGGCAGGTCATGACGGCTCCGCGGCTTCCCCCGATTACCATGGGTCCGAATGGTTACCGTGATATCTTCATCGAGGGCGTGCGCGCAGATGTGATGCGCTGATCTGTGCTCTCGCATTGTTCGGAGCTCGCAAAGTTGACCACCGAGCCGAGATGGCCGCTGCCGGGTGTCCTGAGGTCCACGCCGTGCGGTTGACCTACCTGCGTCGGCGATGCGTTTTGGTGTTTCGCGAAGAGTGCACTTTGCCGCATTCATGAGGGGGAGGGAGCGTCAGCTGAACCCCCATCCTGGCCGGTCCATGAAGGTCCAATAGCGTCGGGGAAAAACCCTTCTTAATCAGCATTTTGCCGAATGGTATGGGAATATAGGTCCAAGCCGGTTCGGCGTGATCTGTTCCGATCTTGGTGGGGTTGGTGGGGTAAATGGTGGGGTAGAAAACACGCGCGATCACTCGATGACCGGCGCTGACGGTTCAGAAGCTCGCGGAACCAGTGCGCCACGCCAATGCAGATGGGCTTCACCTCGTCATCGATCAGCATGACGGGAAAGGCCGGTACTCCTCTACCATCTGTCAGGGCAGCGCTGCGCAATCGGGTTCGGGTACGTTAGGCACCTTCTCGCGCGGGCTTGTGAGAAGGCGGCGCGAGTTGGGTCGATGGTGCCTTGGCGGGGAAATTTCGTCCAGGCGCGGCAGGCTGTTGCGAAACGGCTACTCCAGGATGAGTATCGCTCCCAACGAAGGGCCTTTAGGTTGTGATGTAACCGCGGGCCCGCTATTGCATGGCGAGTTCACGGAAGCGTGAACTGCCGCGCGTCGGCTACCAACCGCGCGCGATCTCCGTATTCGCCGAGCGGCTATATTATGGCACAAAGCGTAGCAAGCGCGCAGTTATTCCAGATCAGCGCCTCGCCGAATTCGGTAAATTATTCGTCGAAAAATAAAGCGAAAGTATTATCCCTTGGCGGATGTGTGACGCACGACGTCGCTAAATATTGCGAGTCAATTGCAATTCAGCACTGTGGGCATCTCTGGAGACGTCCTACTATTCCATCGATGTCTGACATGCCTTCGAGATTTGAAGACCTGCCTGATGTATTTCCTTCTATTTTACGGAAATACTGGCAAGATGATTTCCGCAAAACTCATTGGAGGGAAATTTCATCAAGCGACGCCAATATTCTGCTTTTTGATATCACAAGAGACATTTGGTGTAAAATTATTGATCTAAATAATGGGGTATACATAATTGACCCCATGAGTGTTAAGGGCATCATGTGGGACGGGCCGTTAGAGGAATCGCATGTAAACGATTATCTTGGTAAAAATTTTCCACGGCTAAGCTATAAAGATATTATTTATTTCGATCTTCTGTGCGAAAGCTTTGACAAATTCATCGAATTTGCAATTGAAAAATTTGACATGGTAATTCTGAATGAGCTTTATTTTACAGATCGGTTGGCTTCAGAACAGCCGCTCTACTGGGGGGATCGAGCCCTAGTTGAAGAAGTCAATGATTTTCTCGCTCGAATGTACAAATTTGTCGCGGAGAGATATGGTGGTGTCATAATAAATCGCGTTTCGAGAAAAGCTCTTCTGACCGGAAGTGCTGTTAACTGGAGCGGGCCGACATACACACACTATATTCCGGAAGCGGTATCGCTTTTTGTGGAGAATGCAAATTCTATAATTTTGGGCAAAAATAACAATCCGGGATCGTTCCTTATAAAAAATTCCCTCGATAGAGCTAAACGATACGAGGATCTTCTCAGGTCGCGCGATCAGGCTGCTCATCAACGTGATGATCAGACAGCTCTATTAGCTGCCGAGCGCCAACAGCAGGATGTGCTGCGCGGTGAGTTGGCGGCGGTTATACATCAGCGAGACGAGCAATCAGCTTGGCTGGCCGCTGAGCGCCAGATGCAAGAAGCCTTGCGTGGCGAATTGGCGCTGGCCATTCAGCAACGTGATGAGCAGACGACTCGGCTGGCCATCGAGCTCCGAACGCAAGAAGCCTTGCGTGGTGAATTGGCAGCGGCCATCCATCAACGAGACGAACAGGCAGCTCAGCTGGCTGCCGAGCTTCAGACGCAAGAGGTCTTGCGCGGGGAATTAGCCGCGCTCATCCATCAACGTGATGAGCAGTCAGCTCAGTTGGCTGCCGAGCGCCACGCGCATGATGTACTGCGCGGTGAATTAGCAGAAGCCATCCATCAACGTGACGAGCAGTCAGCTCAGTTGGCTGCCGAGCGCCACGCGCATGATGTACTGCGCGGGGAATTAGCAGAAGCCACCCGTCAACGTGATGAGCAATCAGCTCAGGTGGCTGCCGAGCGCCAGACTCAAGAAGCGTTGCGCGGTGGATTGGCAGCAGCCATTCATCAGCGGGACGAACAGACAGCTCAGCTCATAGCCGAGCGCCAGACACAAGAAGTCCTGCGCGGGGAAGTGGCAGCGCTCATCCATCAGAGGGACGAACAGGCAGCTCAGCTAGCGGCCGAGCGCCAGACGCAAGACATACTGCGTCAAAAATTGTCAACGTATGAGCATGATTATCGAGGCCGGCACGGAATGGTCAAGCCAAGGTGGGGCGGTTTTGCATTGAGAAAAAATTGATATTCGCGGATCTTAGGCTGGAATTTGAGGAATTAAATGACCGTTATCGCTGTGATCGGATCCTCGAATGCAGCAGGTGTCGGGGCTTCAACTTACATTCGTGATCCGGATCAGTTAACCGGCTGGTGTTCTCCAGGATCAAGTTGGGTTGGGCTTTTGGCTGAGCGATATGAGAGCAGCGTACGTATATTGAATTTTTCTCAATCCGGAATGGGGTCTACCTGGGCAAGGCAGCGGATCTTAGAAACACCGGAAATCAGCCATTCTCAAGCAGCAGTTGTCTGTACAAATCCGATTTTGGATTATGAAAATCTCCATACATACTATGACAATTTGTCGGCAATCATCGAATTATGCAGAAAGATGAATATTTATGTGGTCTTGAGGGGGGCTTACAGCAACAATTCGTATAGTCGAAAACAGTATGAGGATATGCTACGACTCAACGAGTCGATAAATAGCATGGGGTATTCGGTTATTGATCACATGGCGTGCCTTTCTGATGATTGTGGGCATTACATTGGTGGAAAAGCGTATCACATCGATGGTCTTCATCCATCAGACGCAGGTCATAAGGTTTTATTTCAGGCTTGTATTGATCAAAAGATCATCGAAAACATACTGCAAAATGCCTGAGCACAATATGTAGGCGATTTAATATTTTCTAAATTCTAGAAATACTCGCCCAACCCGCCTGCCAGCCGACCAGAGAGGCCTTCGGAGGCTGATCAGGCGGGTTATCGGCGCCCACTGAGCCCAAATCTAAGCCTGTCCATAAAAGTCCGAGACCGTCCGGGAAAAGCCGTTATTTATCAATGCATTGCGGTGTGATATAGGTAAGCGCTGTCCTCAGGCCACGGCTTTGAGGGCTGGCGTTGGCTGGTAAGCCCAGGGCAGCAGATCATCGAGGTGCCGCTGCGGATGGCCCTCGACGATGCGGGTGATGACGTCGGCCAGGT
>Ga0268288_10095_pt1 | contig 31696 bp, 33 predicted proteins | sample BraspS3V5C_FD_191349 | JGI IMG/M metagenome (GOLD analysis project Ga0268288, IMG submission 191349) | Soil microbial communities from Anza Borrego Desert, Southern California, United States - Bradyrhizobium sp. S3-V5C | ecosystem: Environmental > Terrestrial > Soil > Desert | place: USA...
CTTCGGCTTCCTCGCCCGATAGCTCCATCGCCCTCAGTCTCCTCCTGGCTGCCTGAACAACCAAGAATCGCAGACCACAAACCGAGGGGAAACCCATCAATCAAATGGGGACAAAGCTTCGCTTACGACTGATCGTCCCGTCCGCGCATGCAAATCACCCCGTGCGTTCGCTTCTACCGAATCACAGGTCTTTGTTGTCGTCGAGAATAGTTTTTCAGCAGCCTGCTAAACCGATGCGACCTGCAATGAGCCACCCAACTCACCTCGGCGTCGACCAAAGGGGGGACACCCAATTCAAACCACAAGTTAACGGGGATTGCGGGCCGGGTCTAATCCCCGGCCCGCATCCTCATCGTCGGGCGCTAACGCGCGGCGGCGTCTGATGCATGAACCATAGCTTCAGGCCGGCCAGCACGGCGACGACCAGTCCGACGATGACGTAGGCCCATCTTGCTGTTGTCTGAGGCGCGAAACTGAGCACCCAAGGCGACACCAGAACCCACAGGCCGAGCACGAGATTGATCCATTCCTCCCACTCGGCGAATTTTGTGAGCGCTGCGATCGCCACAATGCCAATGAGGATGCCGCTCACCCACGCGTTAGGCGCCGCAGCATGGTCGGATGCAAATCCAAATATCCACGGTGTCAGAAACAAGAAAGCCGCGAGGATGAGATTGACGACGTCAACACCGGATTCTTTCCATTTCAACTCCATCATTTCGACCTCCTACGTTGAAGATCAGTTACATACCCATGCCCAGCTAAGGGCGTTGCCGGTCCAACGTGTACGGCCGCTGCACCGGAACTGGTACTACAAGGCGCGCCGACGGCCCGACCCCAAGCGGCACACGTTTCGATCCTGCGCCCCTCATGCCGCGCGCGCTCCGCCGCTCGGTGTCTGCTTGCGCCCGATCACCAAACCCGCGGGTTCTTCCAGGTCGATCAAAGCGTCGATCACCTTGTCTAGCCGTGAGAAATCCGTCCGCGCAGTTTCCCGCTTCTTGGCATCGTCGCTGCGGTACGCTTCGAGCGCCCAGCGGCGCAGGATTTCGCGTTTCTGCTCAAGCGAGAGTTGGGGATGCCGGACGACCCGTTCGGGTTCGCCGAACGCCACAGCGGGGTTGATCAACGCGCGATCGAGATCGATTCCGTCGTTCGTAGCCCGAACCCCGAGCGCGCGTTCGACCCATTCGAGCCTGCGGGTGCAGGGGCGGCGGTCGATGATTCGGGGCGCCAGGTGATCCGGATTGCCAGGTTTCGACTTCTCAGCCATCGGGCTTTGGGCCTGCGGCGCCTCGGCAAGACCTTGCACGACGAAATTGAGGTCCTGTCGTTTGGCATAGGCGACCGCGGCCTCGGCGGATGGGAAGTCCAATTCGACCTGGGACAGGGTGTCGGTCGCCCCGGTCCATCCCATCAGGGGTTCGATGAAAGGGGCCGCGCGCTGCGCGAAACGGAGCTTCCAGCGCCGTGTGTTGGCTTTCCCGGAAGTCATTGCCGATCGCGCCGGCCGGTAGATTATCGCCGTCGTATCCGGCGGGAAGGCGCGTTGAGCAAACGGCCCGCTATTGCGGGGCGGGCAATTGTCCTCGCCCTCATGCTGTAGCGTGCCATCGATGAGGTCGAAGGGGTGATCAGACCCCACACTCGACCGCCGTAGCGGATTCAGGTCGTAGCTCCTCATAGCCACATCCTCTGTTGAGCAACATGGATACAAGGGATGCCGGATGCAGCCGGCGCACACCATTTTTCCATTACCGGCCCACGAAAGGCGCCTATAAAAAAATTAGGAGGCGAGCTTCGCATGTCAAGTGGAGGAAGCGCTCCCGACGATCACCTTGCGGCGGCGCTGCTGGGAAAGGGCTTGGGGTTACCTACCTCTGGTTGAGGTCGGCCGGAGGGCCGCGCCGTCGTGCCGGCGCGGCAAAGGAAATGGACCCGCCTCGGTGTGTCGCGATCCGGCACCCCCGGACCAATGGCGTGTCGCGCACAACGCCATTTTTTCGGGGACCCCTTGAAGCGCAAAAATGACCCACCTAGGTCGAAATACTGCAGCCGTGGGATTAGCCAATCGATGGCTGCGATTCCTTTATCCGTTCACGAATTCGCAGCTCTGGGAGAAGAACAATGAAATTCCGTCCGCTTCATGATCGGGTGGTCGTCAAGCGCATTGAAGCAGAGGAGAAGACCGCCGGCGGCATCATCATTCCTGACACCGCCAAGGAGAAGCCGCAACAGGGCGAAGTCGTCGCGGTCGGACCAGGAGGACGCGACGAGACCGGCAAGCTCATTCCGATCGACGTTCAGACTGGCGACCGCGTGTTGTTCGGCAAGTGGTCAGGCACCGAAGTCAAGATCAATGGCATCGAGTACCTGATCATGAAGGAAAGCGACATCATGGGCGTGCTGGTCGAGTGCCAAGGTAGTCAAATTCTCGGTCGATGCCCGCGAGAAGATGCTGCGTGGCGTCGACACCCTCGCCAATGCCGTGAAGGTTACGCTTGGTCCGAAAGGACGAAACGTTGTCATCGAGAAGTCGTTCGGCGCGCCGCGCATCACCAAGGATGGTGCTCGACGACAAGTTCGAGAACATGGGCGCCCAGATGGTGCGTGAAGTAGCGTCGAAGACGTCCGATCAGGTTGGCGACGGCACCACCAGCGCGACCGTCCTCGCCCAGGCGATTGTGAAAGAGGGGGCGAAGGTGGTCGCCGCAGGCATGAACCCGATGGATCTCAAGCGCGGTATCGATCGTGCGATCGAGGTTCCGGTCGAAGATATCGAGAAGAGTTCCAAGAAAAAAATAACGTCCAACGACGAAGTCGCGCAGGTCGCGACCATTTCGGCCAACGGTGACACCAAGATCGGCCGCTTTCTGGCCGACGCCATGAGAAAGGTGGGCAACGAGGGTGTGATCACGGCCGAGGAGGCCAAGTCGCTGCAGACCGAGCTCGAAGTGGTGGAGGGGATGATGTAGTTCGACCGGGGTTACATTTCGCCTTACTTCGTCACGAATGCCGACAAAATGCGGGTAGAGCTCGAAGACCCGTACATCCTCATTTGCCGCCTCACGCGCCGCTTGACCAGTGCCAAGCTCCGTCAAGCCGCCACCATCGAGAACGTCGACTATCGCACCGCCCGTGGTCTCGATCGTTCGCTCTTCCAGACCCTCGTCACCTGTCAATGGATCCGCGATGCCAACCACCTGGTCATTGTCGGCCCAACCGGCACCGGCAAGTCCTGGCTTGCCTGCGCGCTCGGCAATAAGGCCTGCCGCGACGGCTTTTCCGTCCTCTACAAGCGAACATCCCGCCTGTTCGCCGATCTCGCCCAGGCGCGCGGCGAAGGCCGTCTGGCGCGCCTGATCGCCGCGCTCGAGCGCGTCAATCTCCTCATCCTCGACGACTGGGGACCCGAACCGCTCACCGCCGACCAGCGCCGCGATCTGCTTGAGATCGTCGATGATCGCTACGACAAGGGATCCTTGTTGATCACAAGTCAGGTCCCCGTGCCGCAATGGCATGACGTCATTGCCGATCCCACCCTCGGCGATGCGATATTGGATCGCATCATTCACAATGCACACCGCATCGAGCTCAAAGGCGACAGCCTGCGCCGTCAGGCCGGCGAAAAGAAAAAACCATGATCGCCTCACGCCCGATCGCCCCGCCGGCCCACAGGCCCCTCCCATGGACCGCCGGGACGATCTCCAAACCAACCCGCCAGCCTTGACCAGGAGGCCATTTCCAGCACACATACACTCGTCAGTCGTGTTCGTCTCCGGACGTGATCGCGATCACTGGAATCCGTGATCACCATCACCTGGAACACCTGATCACCATCCCTGGAATGCGCAGGCATTGCTCGAAGGCCAGGCCGGCAAGGCTCTCCTCGCCGACAAAGCCTATGACAGCAATGCCTTTCGTGCCCTCATCGCCGACATGAATGCCGAGGCGGTGATCCCCTCAAACCGCAGCCGCAAGATCCTGATCCCGCACGATGCCGCGGCTTACAAGCATCGCAACCGCATCGAGCGCTGCTTCAACCACCTCAAGCACTTCCGCCGCTTCGCGACACGGTGCGCTGCTGCGTATCGTTAGACCTAAAATTGTACTCGCTCCAAGTGAGGAATTCTAGTATGTAACAACGTATCTCCAGCGTTGTTACTCGCCGATTGACGATGCCTCCCGTGATCAACCATCCTCCCTCTTTTCCGTTGCTGAACGTCTTGGTTGGCGACGATGAAGCCGGCCGGCTTTTCTGCAACGCTGCGGAAATAGAGGCGATGCTTCGGGTCGAGGCGGCGCTCGCTGGGGCTGAGGCCGACCTGGGCTTGATTGAGAACGAAGCGGCACAACGGATTGCTGACGTTTGCCGGGATTTGAGCGTCGACTGGGACAGCTTGGCAGCGGGTCTCGCGCGGGATGGCGTCGTAGTGCCGGACCTCGTACGACAGTTGCGCGCTGCCGTTGGTGAGAGGTACGCACAAGCGGTCCATCTTGGCGCGACCAGCCAGGACATCGTGGACACCGGCCTCGCATTGCGCCTAAAGGATCTCGCAGCACTCCTGCTCGACCGGCTCGACGCGGTAATCGGTGCGCTTGCCGAGCTAAGGCGGCGCGACGGTGCTGTTCCACTGATCGCCAGAACCCGAATGCAACGGGCTCGACCATTCACTGCGGGTGCTAAGCTTGCTACCTGGATCGCTCCGCTCGAGCATTACCATGCGGCTCTTCGCGACCTCATGCCCCGGCTGCTCGTTATTCAATTCGGTGGGCCGATCGGGACTCGCGAAGACTTGCGGGGACAAGGCGATGCCGTCGCCGACGCCATGGCCTCGCGGCTCATGCTAGGCTCCACCCCACCATGGCACGCGCAGCGTGATCGTATCGGGACATTCGCAAGCTGGCTATCGCTGGTATCTGGAACTCTAGGCAAGATCGGTCAAGACATTGTTCTCATGACGCAGAACGAGGTGGATGAAATTCGTCTCGGTTCATCGGGAGGCGGCTCTTCATCCATTCCGCATAAGTCGAACCCCGTTCAGGCCGAGATGCTAGTGACACTGGCGCGCTTCAATGCAGGCTTGCTCGGCCTTCTTCATCAAGCCCTCGTGCACGAGAACGAGAGATCCGGCTCGGCATGGACGCTTGAATGGCTTGTTCTTCCTCAGATGGCAATCTCGACCGCCGCCTCACTGCGAAAGGCTTGTGCTCTACTGGGAGGGTCTGTCCGTTTCGTCGCATCCTCACCCGACTTCCAACGACCGTCGGAACAAAGACTGAAGGACTGAACCTCGACTCGAATGTACAGGCTGCCGCGCCTAATTGATGTACCTTCAAATGCCGGTCTGGACAAAGGCCTGCCTGCGACAGGCCCTCAACAGCTGTGGGGCAAACCGACATAATTCTCGGCCAGCGAAGCCGCGGCGGCTTGCGAGCCCGTCGCGTGATCAAGTTCGGCGATCTGCATATGAGCTGTGAACGTGTCCTGATCCGGGAAGCGATGGAACATAGAGGTCATCCACCAGCTAAACCGCTGAACCCGCCAGATGCGCGCAAGACAAATTGTGGAATATGCGTTCAGTTTGTCTCGCCGGCCGGCACGATAGTGCTCGATGAAACCGGCTGCCAGGCATTTGATATCGGCGACGGCCAGATTCATACCCTTTGCTCCAGTCGGGGGCACAATATGGGCAGCATCTCCGGCGAGGAACAATGACCCGTACTGCATGGGCTCCACAACGAAGCTGCGCATCCGCGTGATCACACGATCGAGGATCGGGCCGCGGGGAAGCCGCTCGCTGTTATCGGCATTCAACCGGACTTCGAGTTCGTCCCATATCTTATCCGCGGGCCAGCTTTTCGCCGCTCCGTCCGGATCACACTGAAGATTGTGCCGACTCAGTCGCTTGTTTCGCATCGAGTAGATAGCGCCACCGCGCTGGTGATGCGCATAGATCAATTCGTGCGATGCCGATGGCGCCTCGGCCAGTATGCTCAGCCAGGCAAAGGGATATTCACGAGATAGCACCGACAGGACGCCGTCGGGAATGGAGGGCCTCGACACTCCGTAGAAGCCATCGCAGCCGGCAATAAAATCGCAACTAATCTCGATCGGTCCTTCGGCGCCGCGGCCGCGTATGCATGGCGCTCCCTCGTCTATGCCTTCAAGGTGAACATCGTCGATCTCGAAGTGCAGCGGATAGTTCTCCTGTTCGAGCGCGGCAAGAAGATCCTTGACGACTTCCTGCTGTCCGTAGACCGTAATAACCTTTCCGCCCGTCAGTTCTGAAAGGTCGATGCGTCGCCGTTCGTTGGCGAAGCGAATCTCGAATCCCTTGTGCAGCAGACCGTCGCGACAAAGCCGATCACCAAGTCCCAGCTCGATCAGAAGATCGCGCGTCGCCTGCTCCATAACGCCGGCGCGAACGCGACCCAGAATGTAGGAACGGCTCCGCTTTTCGAGAATGACCGAATCGATCCCCGCCCTTCTCAACATATATGCCAGCAAGAGCCCGGCAGGCCCCGCGCCAATTATTCCAACTTGTGTTCGTATTTTCACGGGCATGAGCCGTTCCTCAGGTCTTGGAGTCGAGCCATCATTGCGAAGGCGATAAGTGGGGTGGGGATTTTGAAACCGGTCACAGATCAAAAAACACGGTTTCTGCTACTCCCTGCAGATGGATGTCGAAGGGGTAGATTACCTTGTCGTCTCGCGCCTGACGCGGCGCGATGAGCGTCTGCCGGCGGACCTCCCATTCGATGCTTTGAAGCACGGGATCGGCAGCGTTGGCCGGCGCTTCATCCGCGAAATACATGCGGGTGTGCAGACCAATATTGATGCCGCGCGCCACGATCCAGAGATTGACGTGGGGAGCCATATGATCTCCAAGTCGCCCGCGCACGGCCCCCGGTTTGATGGTATCGAAGGCATAGATACCTGCCTCGGCATCGAAACAGGCCCGACCATATCCAACAAAGCCTTCATCGAGCGCCTTGTCCTGACAATCGCCCGGATGTCGATAGCGTCCGCCGGCATTCGCCTGCCAGAGTTCGATCAACCCATCCAGCACTGGGGTGTTCAAACCATCGAATATCCGCGCCTCGATGCGAATGCGCTCGCCGCGGGTATTGGCGTCCGTAAGGACCGAACCGAACAGCGTCTTGAATGTGGTGATACCGGCATACTGCGGGGCGAGACCGATATGTAGATAAGGTCCGGCCGTTTGCGAGGCGGTTTCGGTCAGAAGCTTGACTGGGTCGATCACGTGTCATCTCCTCGTGCATTTTCGAACCAGGTCGCCCGTCGCCCTCTGAGCACGATATCGAATCGATAGGCACGGCTATCCATCGTCACAAATCGCGCCTCGTCCTGTACGGCGATGAGACGGTCGATCTGCGCCGAGGTCGGAATCGTTCCCACGATGGGACACGATCGGATCAGAGGGTCGCCCTCGAAATACATTTGAGTGATCAGACGTTGGGCCCATCCCGATCCGGAGATCGAGAAGTGGATATGTGCGGGACGCCAGTCCAGGCCGACCGGATAGGCTCCCGGACGGATCGTGCGGAAGCGATAGTGACCTTCGGCATCGGTAAGGGTGCGACCGTTACCCCCGAAGTTGGGATCGAGCGGCGCGAGATACTGATCCTTTTTGTGCCGGTAGCGACCGCTCGCATTGGCCTGCCAAATCTCAATAAGGGCGCCCGGCACGGCTCGCCCCCATTGATCCAGCACATAACCATGAATGATTATCCGCTCCCCAAGCGGAAGCCCGTCCTGGGCTCCATTGAGGATCAGATCATTGTCGGCGCGCTCGAAAGCGACCTGGTCGAAGGTTGGACCCGTTATTTCCGAAAGGGTGCTCGCCAGGGGAATCAGAGATCTCCGGGGTGAGCGCAACTCAGAGAAACGATACTTCGGCGTGTAGGTTGCAGGATGAACATTGAGATCGCGCGGAATAAACTCGCCGAAGCTATCGTGTTTTTTCATTCTATCGTCTCCTCGCAGGCGGCGCGCCCGCCGTCAATTAATGCCGAGCGCTACCGCCGGTTCTTCTCAAGCAATTCACGGGCATCTTGAAGCAGGCGTTTTCCGTCGCCACCCTTTTTTGCAATCTCGGCGAACCAAGCGTCGTAAACCTTCTCGCTTGCCGCCTGCCAGCGCTTTAATTCATCCTGCGACAGGGAGGTCACCTTATCGCCGTTCTCGATGGCCTGCTTTCTGAAAGGCTCGACGACGTCGTCGAAGGCTCGCCGCCCGGCCTGCCCGGACATCTCGATCCCTCCATTTTCATCGATGACCTTCTGCAGGTCGGCTGGGAGGGACTTGTATTTGTTCTCGTTCATGACGAAGGCAAAAATGGAGTTCGAGAACTTTCCCGCGTCCGCCGGCGTCTCCAAAGAGAATTTGGCAATTTCCTGAAATTTCACCGCCGGCACGCCCTCCCAAGGCACCATAGCGCCATCGACGACGCCCTTGGTCATCGATTCAGGTACCTGCGGCAGCGGCATCTGCACGGGAGTTGCGCCAAGCGCTGTCAACATCACCGCATTGACGCGATTGGCGGCACGGATCTTGAGTCCCTTAAGATCCTCCAGCGTCGCTACCGACTTGGAAGTGGAGTGGAGCACCGCGCCATCGTGTACATGCATGAAGATCGGGTGAACGCCTCTCAATTCATCCTTCGAATTCTTCTCCATGTAGGCCCACAAAGCGCGGCTGCCTTCCTCGGCGGAGCGGATGAGGAACGGAAGTTCAAATACCTCCGACTTCGTGAAACGTCCCGCCTGATAGCTGAGGACGGTCCACACGATGTCGACGGCGCCATCGCGCGCCTGATCAAACAACTGGGCAGGCGTCCCGCCAAGTTGCATGGCTGGATAGATCTGGCACTGCAACCGCCCGTTCGAGTCCTTGTTGATCTTATCGCACCATGGCTTGATCAAGTTCGTATGGGCGTTCGAGGTTGCCGGCAGGAAATGATGAACCTTGAGCGTCGTCGTCTGGGCGCTCGCGGACTGAACGGCAACGACAGCAAAGATGCTTGCAAATCCGAGAGCTCGTAGTCTTGTCTTGATCATGATCGCTTCTCCTCCTCGGTGACTTGTTCAGTAGAGATCACTAATGAAATGCACGCACCAGAAACAACGATATGCCCGGTATAAATACCAGCAGGATGAGGCGTATGGCGTCCGACAGCAGGAAAGGCATTACGCCCTTGAAGGTCTGGGTGAGGGGAACGTCCTTGGCGAGACGGTTGATGATGTAGACGTTCATGCCGATAGGCGGATGAACCAGACCGATCTCGACCACCATAAGGGCCAGGATGCCGAACCAGATCGACTTCTCGTCGGGCGACAGGCTAAAGAAGTCGAGACCCATAACCATCGGATAAAAGATCGGAATGGTCAGCAGGATCATCGCGAGCGAGTCCATCACCGATCCAAGAAAGATATAGATCAACAGAATTATGAGCATGATAGTGAGTGGCGGCATGCCGCTGCCTTTCGCCCATTCCGCCAGCGTAACCGGCAATTGGGAAAGAGCGAGAGTATGGTTCATCATGTCGGCGCCGAGCAGCACCAGATAGATCATCGCGGTGGTTTGCGCAGTGCCGAGTACGCTTGCCTTCAGGCCCGGTAGTCGCATTCCGCCCGTCGTGACCGCCAAGAAGCCGCATGCCGCCGCGCCCAGCGCGGCCGCTTCCGTTGGCGTCGCCCAGCCGCCATAGATGCCCACAACCACCACCAGGAAGACAAAAAGAACGGGAGAGACTTGCAGAAGGGCTTGAATGCGCTCGGAATTGGAGGCACGTGGGCCCGCAGGCCCCGCGGCAGGATCGAAAGCTACGATGATGCGGATGACCAGCATGTAGCCGAACATCGCAAGCAATCCTGGGACGGCCGCCGCCATGAAGAGCTTGCCGATCGATTCCTGCGTCAAGACCGCGTAGATGATCAACGGAACGGAGGGCGGGATCATGATGCCGAGCGTGCCTCCGGCCGCCAGCGCTCCGGTCGCCAAGCTTCCCGAATAGCCGTATCGGCGCAGTTCGGGTAGAGCCACTTGCCCCATCGTTGCCGCCGTGGCGAGCGAAGAACCGCAGATCGCACCGAAGCCCGCACAGGCGCCCACGGCCGCCATCGCCATGCCGCCGCGCCGGTGGCCGAGAAATGCCCTGACGAATCCGAATAAAAGCCGGCTCAGTCCGCCATGAGTCGCGAATTGCCCCATGAGAAGAAACAACGGGATAACCGCAAGGTCATAGTTCGAGAGCCGTGCGAACGGCAGGTAGTTCAGATTGACGAGGAAGGTTGCGATGCTGCCGTCGGTGAGCAGAAGATATCCCGCCGCACCGGCGACGAACATTGCTACTCCGATCGGCACGCGGAGCGCGAGGAGAAGCATCAATCCGCCGAAAACGAGAAAGGCGGTTTGCGTCCCGCTCATCGTACGCTCCTGTCCAAAGAGCCGTACGCGTTGCGGAGTGATAATGCGGCCATATAAAATCCGGAGGCGGCGAGCAAAACGAAGCCCGGTACCATCAGGATCTGGGGAATCCAGACCGGCCAGGCAAGAATGGTCGAAGTCTCGCCATAGAGCCGCACCGACAAAGCCCCGACAGTGGCGCGCCATCCAAGTAACAGCGCCATTCCCGCCAGCAATAACGATCCGACGCCGTCAAGCATATCAATGGCCCAGCGAGGCAGCGAATTGGTAAAGAAGTCGACCTTGACGTCGCCGCGAGTAAGATGGCACCAAGCAAAAAAGGTCGACACAGAGGAGGCCGCACTGAGCTGCAAAACTTCGACGTCGCCGGGCACCGGAGCTGACCAGAGCTTGCGACCAACGATCGAGACCACCGACATCACGACAAGCGCGACGAGTACGATCCCGCCCGCGATCGCGAGCCATTTGCTGGCAACCATTAACATCTTGCCGATAGGTCCGAACTCTTCACTCGGGCAGGTCCCGATATCGATGCCGGGGTCGTGCATGGCGCCCTCCATAATGCAACTAGTCGAGGCAGAGAGGCGGGATCGTAGCCTCTCCGAGCAGTCTCAGAGGGTTGTCAACGAGGATCGCCGTCCTTACCCGCTCTTCCGGGACGAAAGCCGCGAACGCGTCGAGAAGCTTTCCCGCGTCGGGGAACCGGCCGGCGTCGAAGTACCCCGTGTGGGGCCAATCGCTTCCCCAAAGAAGGCGCTCCGGCGCCACCGCCACGAGCCGGTGCGCGAACGGCACGACATCGGTATAGGGCTGGCCTTGATGGGAAATTCGGTCCGCGCCGCTGATCTTGACCCAGATGTTGTCACGCCCGGCGAGCGAAACCAACACTTCAAAGGAAGGATCATAGAGTCCATGCCGCGGGTCGATGCGGCCGAAATGATCGATGACAACGGGAATGGGGATCGACGCAATCCATGATTCCAGTTCAGGCAACGCGGATCCGGCGAAATGCAGTTCAACGAACCATCCTAGATCGCCAATGCAATGAAGAACATGATCGAACACTGCGCGGTCTAGCGTCCCTCCATGTTGAGGATTGAAGGCAAAGCGCACCCCACGCGCTCCTGCGCGATGCAGAGCGCGACAGCTTTCCGGGGTCGCCGTACCGTCAAGCCGGACCACGGCGAGATATTGGCCCTCCGAACGCGCGGTCGCGTCGAGATCGACGGTGTTGTCGAACCCGTGCGTATTGGCGTGCACGACGAAGCCACGCTCGATGCCCAAGGCCTGATGAAAACTGCGGCAGGCCTCGAACGAGGCGTCAGGTGGGGTGTATTTACGGTTCGCGGCAAAGGGAAACCTATTCTGCGGCCCGAGAACGTGGAAATGAGTATCCCAGCTGCCTGCGGGCAACGACCACGTCGGGCGAGATACCCTCGCCGGAGGTCCGAGACAGTCCCTTATTACAACTTCGGTGTCCATCAGATCAGCATCTCTCTCCCAAGCGTTGTTTGTAAGTATGCATACTATGATATAAGATGGCAAGCCATGAGCAAAGCCCCTGTCAAACTCCGCCACTCTCCGCCCGATCTTCATGAACGACCGGGCTTTCTGGTACGACGCGCGAACCAGATCCTGATGAGTCTCGCCGAGCAAGAAACCGCGAAGATTGGCCTCACGCCGCCTCAGCATGTCCACCTGCTGGCGCTCGGACGATGGGGCGCACTCGATCAGATCACCCTCGGCAAAGCGCTCGGCATCGACCGTGCGACTGTCGGGCAAGTCGTCGGCCGTCTCGAAGCGCGCGGCTTACTGCAGAGAAAGCTCGACCCGAAAGACGGCCGGCGACGAATCGTCGCGCTAACCTCGCGCGGCCGGGATTTGCTCAAGCCTGCAAACGCGGCGGCTCTCAACGTCTCCGAGCGCCTTCTTGCCGCTCTCGACCAGAGGGAGCGAAAAGAGATTGTACGGCTTCTCACCAAACTCGTGACGGCGTTGGCCGATGAAGCTCCGACGATCGCCGAGCCCGTGGCGGCCACCTCTCGGACTGGGACTGGTACGCGCGCATCGACCGGCGCGCTAAGGGCGCGGAGGCCGCGAAAATTTGCGGGTTTAACCCGAGACTGAAACGGATATCCAAATGCTCCAGTCATTTACATTCGATAGCGCCATCCCACGGGTGGTTTTTGGCGTCGTCGGCCTCGACGTGCTGGCGGCCGAGACTGCTTCGCTCGGCGTGTGCGCCCCACTTCTGGTGACGACACGCCGAGGTGCCGCGAAATGGACCTCGTTTCCGGATTCTTCGCCCTTCGCCATCGCCGGCCTGTACGATGGGGCGGAGGTCCACACTCCTGTCAATGTGACTGAAGATGCACTTCGTTATGCACGATCCGTTAGAGCGGATGGTTTCGTCTCATTCGGAGGCGGCTCATCGATCGGTCTCGGCAAGGCATTGAGCCTACGCACGGGCCTGCCACATCTTGCGATCCCCACCACCTATTCGGGCTCGGAGATGACCTCCATCCTCGGCGAAACCAGCCAGGGCAAGAAACAGACGCACCGCAACCGGGCCATTCTACCAGCGACCGTCCTGTATGATGTATCGAATACCCGAGATTTGCCCACTCCAGTCTCGGTAATGTCGGGCTTGAACGCGATCGCCCATGCAGTCGAGGCGATGTATGCCCAGAATGGAAGCCCGCTGATTTCCGACATCGCCGAACGCGCGATCAGTGCAATGGCGAGAGCCATCCCGAACATCGTTGAAACACCGTCCGATCTCGTTGCCCGCCAGGACGCGCTCTATGGAGCCTGGCTCGCCGGCATATGCCTCAATGCGGCAGGAATGGGGCTTCACCACAAGCTTTGTCACGAATTGGGCGGCGCCTTCGATTTACCTCATGCCGAACTTCACGCGATTCTTCTTCCTCACACGCTTGCGTACAACCAGATCGCAATGGCAGAAGCGTACGGGCGCCTTCAAGCCGCGCTCGGTGATCCCTCGCCGCAGCACCGCTTGTTCGAATTTGCTAGAGTGGACGGAATTCCCCGCTCCCTGGCCACCCTCAAAATGCCGCGAGAGGGCATCGATTCGACAGTCGCACGGGTATTATCGAATCCATATTGGAATCCGCGTCCGCTGGAGGCAGCTCCTCTCCGCGACCTTATCGAACGCGCCTGGAATGGCGCGGTTCCCGACTCGCCAATGTAGAGACAACCGAACTTTTGCAAGAAGCATCGCCGCCAGTGGCGCCATGCGGCGATATCGATCCAACCTCGGCGATCAAGCCGAAAGGCGCAATCATCCGGCTCGTCGCGCGATACCCTACAATCGCTATCGTCCGAAATGCGATTTAACCGCAAAAGCCGCAATCATGGCAACGAGTTGCACCTCGCAACGCCTGTAATGGCAATCGCTGACTGGATGGTTGCGTCGTCGAGCTGTATCGCCAAGCTCGTCCAAATATCAGGCAGGGCGAATATAGGACCCAGCCGCTACCGCGAAGCCGCCTGCCTCGCCGCCGCAGTTGCGCGATTCGTTGAATCAGAAGTATAGGATTTGTATGGGTTAGAAATCTCGCGCCGGTAAGGATTGTCTGGTTATGATCTGAGATCGTTGAATGTGATTGCAAGCGCATCAGGCGCTCGACCCGGTGCTGACCGCAATCGATACACAAGCAAGCTCATCGCAGACCAGCAGGCCCGTACCATCGCCGATGTGTTGAATAACGACGCATCCGCGCGCGTTGGATGGTCGCTGGCTGCGGGATCCGGCTATCTCGAATTTTCGATGCGCAGATTTCTCGTGAATAGTTCGGATTTGACTTTCAATGGACTTGCGGGTGTGACGCCGATCGCCGGTTTTCCCCCTGAAAGCCTCGAACGAATCGAAGCCCTCAAAGGTCCAAGCGCCATGCTTAATGGCGCCAGCCTTCATGGAAGCCTGGGAGGGGCGATCAACGCCGTGCCCAAGCGCGCGCTCGACACGCCGGTGACACAACTGACGGCGACATACGACTCGAGAAGCCAGCTCGGCACCCATATCGATTTCGGACGGCGGTTTGGTGACGCGAAAGAGTTCGGCATGCGGTTCAACGGCGTCTATCGAAACGGAGGCACTCCGCTCGACAGACAGTGCGCTCTCGCTCTGGACTATCGCGGCGAGCGATTCCGAATGTCAGTGGACCTCGGCTATCATGATCAAACGCGAGATCAGCCTCTAAACAAGATGAGCGTACGGCCCGGATTCTCCATCCCTGCGCCACCCGCTCCGGGGTCCAATTTCCAGCAGCCTTGGGGATACATGGGAATTACGGACCGCTATGGCATCGTCCGAGCCGAATACGGCCTTGCGCCAAGCTGGACAGTTTTCGCTGCCATTGGGCGAAGAACCTCCCAGAGCGAAACGCTCGACTCGATTAGCTCTCTTATCAACGCGAGGGGCGATATCGCGCAGACCTTTGCTTAAGGGAAGCTAGTAGAAGAGGATAGAAGCTGGATCTGGATCGATAATTTCAAAGATTCGCGTGTCGCCCGCAGTTTCATTAGCCATAAGTATGACGCAGCGCTCAAATCTGAGATCGCGCTCCTCGTTGGCGAGAATGCGTGATGGCCAAGAAAACCACACGCCGCGATCGCGTTGTCGCCGCCGGTCAGTTGTTGTTCGGCGAGACGCGTTGGCAAAGCCCGCTGGCGCGTCTTTCCGGCTTGTCGCCGGCGCTGATGCAAAAGATCGCCGACGGCACCCGCGAGGTGACGGATGACGTCTACAGCAAGGTTGCGCAGGCCCTGCTCGGGGAGATCGAGCGCATGAATAAGGCGACCAACCGCGTCGGTGAAATCGCCGGCGCGATGCTGGCAGATCTGGATGGCGAGAAATGACCAAAATTCTTGACATGATGGCCCGCGAACACGCTGCAGCAGAGTCTGCGCGGCGGCTATTCTCCGCGTCCAGATAGGTCCGCGCAGCCGCGTCGAGGCCAAGGCGTTGGCGCAGCAACTCGCCACGCTGTGCCAAACGATCTGTGCCGCAGCTGCCGATATCAGGAACGCAATGCCCATGAGCTCGCCGCCGCCCAGTGAAACCGCTCTCGTCCGGCACGTCATCGATGCCTGTCAAAATGCCATCAAGCAGGCGGTGACCCAGCCGTCGCGCGTCAACGGTCTCGCCAATGGGCTTGGTGCGGCGCTGAGGTCGCTGCAACTTATCCAAAGCGAGGTTGCCAAGGGCAGCGCCGGCGCTTCGGTCATCATCGACAACGCCGATGCGCTGACTCGTAACGCCCTTAGCGATGTTCTGCGTATTGCGTCGCAGCCAGATGACGCACTGGCTGCGCTGGCGGCAGTGAGCGACGTGGCACCGCCTGCGCCGTCCCCGGCTTTCGATCCGACAAGTCGGCCGCGGGGCAGACCCGCTCCAGCCACTCATTGCTGCCGCTTTTCAGTGAAATCTCGCAGGCCTACATCGACATGCGCATCGAGCGCGACGGTGAAAATCATGCGGACATTTCCATCCTAAAGCTTCGCCGACAAGCGTTTCTGGATGTGGTTGGTGACCGCACGCCCGACAAATACTTCCCGTCCCATCTTCAGGCCTTCGTCAGCAGGATGCAGTACTGGCCGGCGAACGTCACCAAACGTGCGGATATGGAAGGCAAGTCAACTCGCGATGTCTTGGAGGAAAACAAGACCTTCGCGTTGAAGACCATGAAAGATAGCTACGTCGCCAATGTGCGCACGATGATGCGGTATAGCATGCAGGATAATCACTATCGCGATCCATTCGCCGGAGTGAAGATAGCGTATCCGCAGACACTGATACCATCCAAGCCACGCGAAGGGGTGGCCATGGATGTTACCAATCGGGTTTTCCGCAACGGTGTCGCGTCCGGCTTTCTCGACGAGGCCATGCTGCCGCTGCTCGCCAAGCTCACGTCGCGTCGTCTTGGACTTCTCACGTTCCTACGCGCTGACGACATCCGCCAGAAAGACGATGTCTGGATCGCGCAAACCGACGGCATCGTGGAGGTCAAGGACGAGAAAACGGGCAAGAAGTCGTGGCGGCGCGTTCCGATCAAGACCTCGGAATCGATGACATTCTACGTCCTGCACAACTACCTCGATGAGATCGGTTTCGTTGCATGGATGCGCTCGCGCAAGGGCTTCATCTTTGAGGCGGCGCGCGAACACCCCGACCCCTCGAAATACATGTCGAAAACGATGCAGAATCATATGAAACGCTGCGGTGCCAAGGGAGGTGAGGTTTTCCATTCGCTGCGTGGTGACGCGATCGACGAGATGCGGGGGGCGGACATCGAGGGTCGTGCGCGCCGGCTGCAGTCAGGACATGAACAGTGCACGACAACTACGGTTTCCGCGCGCTCACGGCCAAACAATGCCAGTACCTCGCCAGTAGGCCGCTTCAGGAGGGAATCGACTGGTCTGTATTCAGGGGGCTTGATTTCGATGCGATGGCGGCTCGCCGCGCGTGCCCGCGGCCGTCGGCCGAAGCTGGAGGATTGATCACATGGTAGCAGGTCAGCTCAAGCACCCTGCTGGCTATGTCGTGCCTCCTTCAAACGAGGGCACGATCTCCTCACCCGAGTCGTTGAGACATTCTGCGTCTGGGACACGGATACGCTCCTCATCTATCGCCGGGTCTCCGCTTCAAGCGGTTATTGCTTTTGTTGGCAAGGGCGGGCTGGCAAATCCACGACGCTCACAAACCTTGCCGTCGTCGCCGCGCAGAAAAACTATAAAGTTGGTGTCATCGATTGCGATCCGCAGCTATCGAGCTTCGAATGGCGACGCGTCCGAAACAAATCGGATATTCGAGTTTGCCGCTGCAGTGAGAACGAGATCGAGCAGAGTATCGCGCTGGCACAGCGCTGCGGGATTGAAATCCTGCTCATCGATATGCCGCCCGGCGCACGGCATGCTCTCGTAGCGGCGCGTTACGCCGCCTTGGTAATCGTTCCGACGCGTCCGACGTTGTTCGATCTGCGTGTCACCCGAAGCATCGTCCAACTGCTGAAGTCAACGCAGGCGGCCTATGCGATCATCATCAATGCGGCACCGCCTCGGCGGCGCGATGGAGATGCGCCAGCGGTGCGTGAAACCCGCGAGGTTCTAGCTCCAGTAGCAAGGCGTGTCTGGTCACGGCAGATCACGCACAGACTGTCGGTGGTCTGTCCGTCGTCAGGTAATTTGAGACAGATGGCAGGCTGATTTAGGAGAGTTGGAGTCCAGTTTAATGATGCTTGGGCGACATTGCCAAATGGCTTGGGCAAGTTGATTTTTGTGAGTTTTTTGTTTTAGGGTCGCGGCTGTTCGGACAAGGACTGCTGGGATATGCCCATCGAACATGATCCGACGCTGGTTGCCCTGTCACTGCTCGTGGCAATACAGGCAAGCTACGTCGGTTTGAATCTGGCGCTTCGCGTTTCGCAGGCGTTCGCGCTGAATCGCCGCCTGCTGATCGCCGGTGCTGCGCTGTCCTTTGCGATCGGCATCTGGGCGATGCATTTCGTCGGCATGCTGGCGGCGCGGCTGCCCGTCACCGTCGACTACGTGGTGCTTCCGACGCTGCTGTCGTTCCTCGTTTGCGTGCTGGTGGTCGGAATCGCGGTTTACCTCGCGACATTGCGCTCGCAGCGGCTGCTGTTCATCGCGGCCACGGTGATGGGCGTCGGGATCGCCTCGATGCATTACATCGGGATGCTGGCGCTCCATGCCAGCGCCCACATGATGCACAATCCCGTTTATGTGCTGGCGAGCGTGCTGATCGCCGTTCTGGCGTCGGGCCTCGCGCTGTGGCTGGCATTCGCGTCCGAGACGAGGCCGCCCTTGCTGGTTTGCGCGGCGGTTCTGGGCTGCGCGATTTCGGGAATGCACTACACCGCGATGGCCGGGCTGACGCTGCATCCGATTGTCGGCGCATTGCCGCCGGGCACGCCGGCCATATCCGGCGATCTGCTGGCGGTGATCGTCAGTGTCGTCGCGTTTCTGGTGTCCGGTGTTTTCATGCTGGCGCTGGTTCCGGATCAGCGCGAATCCGCGGCGGACCCGGTGATCGTGCCCGAGGCGAACGAGCCGGATCCCATTCCGGCCCCGATTACGGCGGACAGCGTGACGCCTGTCTCTGGTTCGGTCGCGGAACTCACGGTCGCCGATGCGCCCACGCAGGCGACATCGGATGCTCCCATCTACGAGGCCACCCTGCCGGTGGAGAAGTATCGCGGCAGCCAGACCATCAACACCGCCGACATTTTCTCGGTCCACGCCAACGCACATTATACTTATGTGTTCAACGGCCGGGAGGACATCTTCTGTCCGCTCTCGATCGGCGAGATCATCGCGCGGCTGCCGCCCGATATTTTCTTTCGCGTCCACCGCAGCTACATCGTCAATATTCAGCGCGTCGCGCGTCTGAAGCGCGCGGGCGACAACGGAATTGCCGATCTCGATTCGCCGGTGCGCCGCTCGGTGCCGGTGAGCCGCAGCCGGTTGCCGCAATTGCGCGAGCAGCTCACCGAATATCTGCGAACCAGGGACAATTAAGACAGCGTTGCTGACGCAGTTCGTGCGCAGCTGCCGCTTTTGGTGCCGAAAACCGATCTCTGGTGCTCCTGTTCTTGAATGTTTCTAAACGGCTTGGCCTCCTAGGCAACGCGCTGATGTAAACCGGACCCAACAGAGGTCTGGGGCGTGGGTAACCTGGGGAGGTAACCGTGATTCCTGGTTCATTTGACTACCATCGTCCGAAATCCGTCGCCGATGCCGTCGCGCTTCTGGTGAAGCTCGGCGAAGACGCCCGGCCCCTGGCCGGCGGCCACAGCCTGATCCCGATGATGAAAACCCGGCTGGCCACGCCAGAGCATCTGGTCGATTTGCGCGCCATCGGAGACCTCAAGGGGATCCGGGAAGAGGGCGGCGACATCGTTATCGGAGCGATGACCACCCAGCACACGCTGATCGGTTCCGATCTGCTGGCGGCGAAATTGCCGATCATTCGCGAGACGTCGCTGCTGATCGCCGATCCTCAAATCCGCTACATGGGCACCATCGGCGGCAACGCCGCCAACGGCGATCCGGGCAACGACATGCCCGCGCTGATGCAGTGTCTGGGCGCAAGCTACGAACTCACCGGCCCGAATGGCGTGCGCCGGGTTGCAGCGCGTGAGTTTTATCAGGCGGCGTATTTCACCGCCCTTGAGACCGGCGAAATCCTGACCGCGATTCGCATTCCGGTGCCGCCGGTTGGACATGGCTATGCCTACGAGAAACTGAAACGGAAAATCGGCGACTATGCCACCGCCGCGGCCGCGGTCGTTCTCACCATGAGTGGCGGCAAGTGCACCTCGGCTTCGATCGGGCTGACCAACGTGGCCGATACGCCGCTGTGGGCTGAAGAAGCCGCCAACGCACTGGTCGGCACCGCGCTCGACAAGGCGGCGCTCGACAAGGCCGTCGCGTTGGCCGAGGCGATCACCAGTCCGGCGGCGGATGGCCGCGGTCCTGCCGAATACCGCACCAAGATGGCTGGCGTGATGCTGCGCCGCGCCGCCGAGCGGGCGAAGTCCCGCGCGAAAAACTAGAAATTCAGGGAGAGACCCAACATGGCGAAAGCCCATATCGAGCTGACGATCAACGGGCAGCCGGTGGAGGCGCTGGTCGAGCCGCGCACCCTGCTGATCCATTTCATCCGCGAACAACAAAATCTCACTGGTGCGCACATCGGCTGCGACACCAGCCATTGTGGTGCTTGCACCGTCGATCTCGACGGCATGTCGGTAAAAAGCTGCACGACATTCGCCATTCAGGCCAATGGTTCGTCGATTACGACCGTCGAGGGCATGGCGGCCGCAGACGGCACGCTGAGCGCGTTGCAGGAAGGCTTCCGCATGATGCACGGCCTGCAGTGCGGTTACTGCACGCCGGGCATGATCATGCGCTCGCATCGCTTGCTGCAGGAAAATCCCAATCCGACTGAAGAGGAAATCCGGTTTGGTATCGCAGGGAATCTCTGCCGCTGCACCGGCTACCAGAACATCGTGAAGGCAATTCAATACGCGGCAGCCAAGATCAATGGCGTGCCTTTCCAGGAGGCCGCAGAATGAACGTCCAGGCTCCAATCGAACTCACCAGCGCCGAGCGCGCCGAAAAACTCCAGGGCATGGGGTGCAAGCGCAAGCGCGTCGAAGACATCCGCTTCACGCAAGGCAAGGGCAACTATGTCGACGACGTGAAACTGCCGGGCATGCTGTTCGGGGATTTCGTGCGCTCGTCCCACGCCCATGCCCGCATCAAGAGCATCGACACCTCGAAAGCCAAGGCGCTGCCGGGCGTGCTTGCGGTCCTGACCGCCGCCGACCTCAAGCCGCTCAATCTTCACTACATGCCGACGCTGGCCGGCGATGTGCAAGCCGTGCTCGCCGACGAGAAGGTGCTGTTCCAGAATCAGGAAGTCGCGTTCGTGGTGGCGAAGGACCGTTACATCGCCGCCGACGCGATCGAACTCGTCGAGGTCGAATACGAGCCGCTGCCGGTTCTGGTCGATCCGTTTAAGGCACTAGAGCCTGATGCGCCGCTGCTGCGCGAGGATATCAAGGACAAGATGACCGGCGCGCATGGACCGCGCAAGCATCACAACCACATCTTCTTCTGGGATATCGGCGACAAGGACGGTACCGACGAAGCCTTTGCCAAGGCCGACGTCGTCTCCAAGGATATGTTTACCTATCACCGGGTCCATCCGTCGCCGCTGGAGACCTGCCAGTGCGTCGCCTCGATGGACAAGATCAAGGGCGAATTGACGCTGTGGGGCACCTTCCAGGCGCCGCACGTGATTCGCACAGTGGTGTCGCTGATCTCGGGGTTGCCCGAGCACAAGATCCACGTGATCGCGCCGGATATCGGCGGCGGTTTCGGCAACAAGGTTGGCGCCTATTCCGGCTATGTCTGCGCGGTGGTCGCGTCCATCGTGCTGGGCGTGCCGGTGAAGTGGGTCGAGGACCGGATGGAGAATCTCTCCACCACCTCGTTTGCGCGTGATTACCACATGACGACTGAACTCGCCGCCACCAAGGACGGCAAGATCCTCGCCATGCGCTGCCATGTGCTCGCCGATCACGGCGCATTCGACGCTTGCGCCGATCCGTCGAAATGGCCGGCAGGTTTCATGAACATCTGCACCGGCTCCTATGACATGCCGGTGGCGTATCTCTCGGTAGACGGCGTTTACACCAACAAGGCATCGGGTGGCGTCGCCTATCGTTGCTCATTCCGGGTGACGGAAGCGGTCTATGCCATCGAACGCGCCATCGAGACGCTGGCGCAGCGGCTCGGCATGGATTCGGCGGACCTGCGCATCAAGAACTTCATCCAGCCGGAGCAGTTTCCGTATCATGCTCCGCTCGGATGGGAATACGACAGCGGCAACTATCCGCTCGCCATGAAAAAGGCGATGGATGCTGTCGGCTATCGTGCGCTGCGCGCCGAGCAGAAGCAAAAGCAGGAAGCCTTCAAGCGTGGCGAAACCCGCGAGTTGATGGGCATCGGCATCTCCTTCTTCACTGAGATCGTCGGCGCCGGTCCATCCAAGAATTGCGACATTCTCGGCGTCGCCATGTTCGACTCCGCCGAAATCCGCATCCATCCGACCGGCTCGATCATCGCCCGCATGGGCACCAAGAGCCAGGGGCAGGGCCACGAGACGACCTACGCCCAGATCATTGCCACCGAACTCGGCATTCCCGCCGACGATATCATGATCGAGGAAGGCAACACTGACACTGCGCCTTACGGTCTTGGTACATATGGCTCGCGTTCAACGCCGACCGCCGGCGCGGCCACGGCCGTGGCCGCGCGCAAGATCAAGGCCAAGGCGCAGATGATCGCGGCTCACCTTCTCGAAGTGCATGAAGGCGATCTTGAATGGGACGTTGATCGCTTCCGGGTGAAGGGTCTGCCTGAAAAATTCAAGACCATGAAGGAAATCGCCTGGGCGTCGTACAACAGTCCGCCGCCCAATCTGGAACCGGGTCTTGAGGCGGTGAATTATTACGATCCGCCGAACATGACCTATCCGTTCGGCGCGTATTTCTGCGTCATGGACATCGATGTCGATACCGGCGTCGCCAAGACCCGGCGCTTCTATGCACTCGACGATTGCGGCACGCGCATCAATCCCATGATTATCGAAGGACAGGTCCACGGTGGTCTCACTGAGGCCTTCGCCGTCGCGATGGGTCAGGAGATCCGTTACGACGAACAGGGCAACGTGATGGGCGCGTCATTCATGGATTTCTTCCTGCCGACTGCGGTGGAGACGCCGAAGTGGGAAACGGACTACACCGTCACGCCGTCGCCGCATCACCCGATCGGCGCCAAGGGCGTGGGCGAAAGCCCCCATGTCGGCGGCGTGCCATGTTTCTCTAACGCAGTGAACGATGCCTTTGCGTTTCTGAATGCAGGCCACATCCAGATGCCGCACGATGCCTGGCGGCTCTGGAAGGTCGGCGAAAGACTGGGCCTGCATGTTTAAGACAGGTCCGGGCGAAGCAAACTCTGCTCCGCCCGGCATGTCCGGAACGTGTGGTGAGATTTCGGGTGCCGGCTGCTCGTCGGCTCTCTGATCGCACCGGACTTGAAGCAGGGACTGCACCGGCAATGGGCCGGGCGAGTTGGAAATGCTTATGCGTCATCATATTCCACGCGATCGAATCGCAGATCGGCTGGCCGCCGCAGGCTATATTCCGGATCGTGATCTTGCGACGGCCGTCTGGCTGATGGAGCACCTGTCGCGCCCGCTATTGCTGGAAGGCGAGGCGGGCGTCGGGAAGACCGAGGTTGCGCTGGCTTTGGCTCGGGCGAATGACGCGCGCCTCATTCGCCTGCAATGCTATGAAGGACTTGATCAGAACGCGGCGCTCTACGAGTGGAACTATCAGCGCCAGTTGCTGGCGATCAAGGCGCGCGAAACCCATGCTGACGCTGCCGATGTCGTCGAAGATCATATCTTCTCGGAAAAATTCCTGCTTGAACGTCCGCTGCTGTCGTCCATCCGTCAGCCGAAATCGCCTGTGCTGCTGATCGATGAGGTCGATCGCGCTGACGAGGAATTCGAGGCGTTCCTGCTGGAATTGCTGTCGGATTTCCAGGTGTCCATCCCCGAGCTTGGAACCATCCGCGCCACCACGATCCCGCATGTCGTGCTGACGTCCAACGGAACGCGCGAACTCTCCGACGCGCTGCGCCGCCGCTGTCTCTATCATTACGTCGATTTTCCCGACGTCGAACGCGAGGCGCGTATCATCACCGCGCGCATGCCCGACATCGACGTGGATCTGGCGTTGCAGATCGCGCGCATGGTCGAGGCCATCCGCAAGGAGGATTTGCGAAAGAGCCCCGGCGTTGCCGAAACACTCGACTGGGCAGCCGCTCTGGCCGGGCTTGGCATCGACGATCTGCGCGCGGAACCGGAAGTCGTGTTCGAAACCATGATGTGCCTGATCAAGACGGCAGAGGACAAGTCGCGCATGACGCGTGAGGTGTCCGACCGGCTGCTGGGCAAGGTGGCCTGATATGGCAGGAAGTGCGGCCATTCGCGAGACGATTGCTGCTCCGGCGGGCGCAGGCGCGCGCCGCAAGCTCGGCGATTTCGTCCGCGTGCTGCGCGACAACGCTTTTATTGTCGGGCTCGCCGAGACAAGTGACGCGCTCACGGTGCTTGCCGGTCCGGATTCGTCATCGCCATCGCGGTTGCGTCCAGCGCTGCGCGCGCTGTTGTGCAGCAACAAGGCGGACTGGGAGAAATTCGACGAGATATTTGATGCGTTCTGGCTGGGGCGCGGCATGAAATCCGCCACGCGCATGTCCGGCGTGCTGCAGAAGACCCCGCCGGGTTTCGACAGCACGAAGAGCGGCGATCGGCCGGGCAATCCGGACGGCGCACCGGATAGCGTGCAAAGGCGTCCCGGTGGTGATGACGAGACCAACGAGAACAGCCCCGGTCTACGCGAAGGAGCCTCGCGGTCTGATTCGCTTGCCAAAGCCGATTTCCGTCATCTCGCCAATCCATCCGATCTTGCGGAGGCTCATGCCGTTGCGGCCAGGTTGGCAAAGGCGATGCGCGTGCGGCTGACCCGGCGCGAGCAGGCACGCCGCGCGGGCCGGCGCATCGACCTGCGGCGCACGATCCACAAGAGCATCGCGCATGGCGGCACGCCGATGGAACTGGTCTGGCGCCAGCGCAAGAACAAGCCGCTGCGCCTCGTCGTGCTCCTCGACGCCTCGGGTTCCATGAGCATGTATTCGGCGGTGTTCCTGCGCTTCATGCACGGCATTCTTGACACGTTCCGCGAAGCGGAAGCCTTCGTATTTCATACGCGGCTGATTCACATCTCACCGGCGCTGCGCGAGCGCGATGCGACGCGGGCGGTGGAGCGCATGTCGATCCTGGCCCAGGGCGTCGGCGGCGGGACACGGATCGGCGAGTCGCTTGGCACATTCAACCGCTGGCACGCGAAGCGTGCGATTCATGCGCGCACCTGCGTCATGATCGTGTCCGACGGTTATGACACCGGACCGGCCGAGCAACTGGGCCGTGAGATGGCGGCGCTGCGCCGACGCTGCCGCCGCATCGCCTGGCTCAATCCGATGATCGGCTGGCGCGATTATGCGCCGGAGGCGGCCGGCATGAAGGCGGCGCTGCCCCATGTCGATCTGTTCGCTCCGGCGCACAATCTCGAAAGTCTGCAGGCGCTCGAACCTTATCTGGCAAGGATATGAGATCATGACGCTCGCACCCGATGTCCTCGACATCGTCAACGACATGAAAGCCCGCGGCGAGCCGTTCGCGCTGGCCACTGTGGTGCGCACGGTATCGCTGACCGCAGCGAAGGCGGGCGCGAAGGCCGTCATCCTCAGAGACGGCACCATGACCGCCGGATGGATCGGTGGGGGTTGCGCACGTGCCAATGTGCTGAAGGCGGCGCGGCAGTCGCTCTCGGACGGCCAGCCGCGCCTCATCAGCGTGCAGCCGAAGGATGTGCTGGAAGAACACGGACTGAAAGCCGGTGAATCACACGACGGCGTCCTCTACGCCAACAACATGTGTCCGAGCCACGGCACCATGGATATTTTTGTCGAACCGATCCTGCCGCGTCCGCAGCTTTATGTCTGCGGCGCATCGCCTGTGGCGGTGGCGATCGCGGCCATCGCCCAGCGCATGGGATTCTTCGTATCAGTGTGCGCCCCAGCCGCGGATCATGCGCTGTTCGGCGATACCGATCGGCTTGTGGATGGTTATGAGATCCCTGCGGACAGCGGCGGCAACCGATATGTCGTTGTGTCGACTCAGGGGCGTGGTGATACGGCAGCGTTGAAATCGGCTTTGGCCGCTCAGTCAACCTATGTCGCCTTCGTCGGATCGCGCAAGAAGGCGGCCGTGCTGAAGGACGAACTGGCTGCCGCGGGCGTGCCGCCCTTGCAACTGGAGACTCTGCGGGCCCCGGCCGGACTCGATCTCGGCGCGATCACGCCGGATGAAATTGCATTGTCGATCGTTGCGGAGATGGTCGAGGTGCGCCGCCGTGGACAACGGCGGGCGGAACAACAGGAAGAAGGACATGTCTGATGGATATGAACGGTTCGCAACGCATCGAAGCTTCACGCGAGTTAGTCTATGCCGCGCTCAACGACGTCGATGTGCTCAAGCAGTGCATCCCCGGATGCGAGTCCATCGAGAAGACATCCGACAATGAAATGAACGCCAAGGTCACGCTGCGCGTCGGTCCCGTGAAGGCTTCGTTCACCGGCAAGGTGACCTTGTCCGACTTCGATCCGCCGAACGGTTACACTATCACCGGTGAAGGCTCCGGAGGCATGGCCGGCTTTGCCAAAGGCAGCGCCGCGGTCAAGCTGGAGGCCGATGGTGACGCAACCATCCTTCATTACACCGTGAAGGCCGAGATCGGCGGCAAGCTCGCGCAACTCGGCGGGCGATTGATCGATGCGACGGCCACGAAGCTTGCAGGGGAGTTCTTCGAGAAGTTCAGCGGCATCGTCGGCGGTCCGGTCGAAACCGCGGATGAGGCTTCCGCGGAAAAGAAGAAAGTCGGCTGGCTGAAGAAGATGGTGGGTGCGACAGGCGCCGTGATGCTGGGCGTGATCATTGCAACGCATTGGTGTTGTATCAACGGTCATGCCCATGCCCAGAACGAGCCGCTGATGATGTTCATCTGTTCATCCACATCGGGAGTATGAGCGAGGGTAGGGGAGGGGCTTGTTTAAGTAGACATTCCACCGAACCCGAAACAAAACCCAGCATCAACGTTCTCGCCTGCTGTCGCCTGAAGGGCGCGACGATTCGCATGAGTCTTCCAGTCAACCCCGGCCCTTGCGTTTGAGATGTGGACTTTAAGCGACGTAAAACAACCCGCAAAGAGGTTGCCGGAATAGGACACTTACCGAGGAGTCGCCAGCGTGATGACTGATTCACAAAGCCATGACTGCAACCGAGCGAATCCAACGGCGAACGGTATCGCTGCGCCGATTGGTCTAGATAAGTCTGAGCGGCAGGCGACGGCCGTGAGAGGCGCGTTTGCTGTCGGCGCAATGACCACTCAGCATCAGTTTATCGCTTTGACGCTGCTCGCCGAAGCACTTTCGCATGCAGTCTCGCGAGGCCGAAAAGCGCGTGCAAGCGGCCAATTGAATTCTCCTTAAGGGTCCATCGGAGTTGTGCCGCGGGAGCGCTTGTGCCCGTGCAGTCCCGCGCCTGAGAGATGTCGGCGCATGATTCGTCATGGATATGCAACGGCTCCTCCTGGCGGTTTTCGCCTCAAGCGAATCTCCGCTTCTGAAACGGCTTCCAAGGGGGCGGAAAAATGCTCGTGATCACGCAGCAGATAAAGGCAGCAAGGTCGCTGCTGGGATGGGAGCAATTCGAACTTGCCCTGCAAAGCCGGATTCGCAAAATCCCGGCGTTCGGGCTGAAAACAGACGTTGCGTAAAGCGGCGAGCCTTACTCGGCAATCATTCACAAAGCATATCTGCGATGAGAGGCTGACTGAAAAAGGGTTGAGTGATTTCAGTGGCTTATGATTCCTTCGGATTTGCGAAGATTCGAGGGAGAGCACGATGGCCTGGACTGAAATCACCCGGCGACAATATCGCCGTGAGGGACTGCATTATGCAAGCGATCTGACGGATGCGGAGTGGGGATTGCTGAAGCCTTTGATACCTTCCCCATCCCGCATTGGGAGGCCGCGTGAGACGGACTTGCGAGCCGTGGTGAATGCGATCCTGTACATGGTCTCGACAGGGTGCCAATGGCGTCAGTTGCCCAAGGACTTCCCACCGTACTCGACCGTTCAGGGCTATTTCTATGGATGGTCGCGCGAGGGCAGGTTCAGCTCGATCAACTACACGCTAGTGATGGCGGCACGCGAGCATGCTGGACGTGAGGCGAGCCCGACGGCGGGCGTCATCGACAGCCAATCGGTGAAAACCACGGAAAGCGGCGGCCCGCGCGGCTACGACGCCGGCAAAAAGATCAAGGGGCGCAAACGCCACATTGTAACCGACACGCAAGGCAATCTGGTTGGTCTCCTCGTGCATCCAGCCGATGTCCAGGACCGTGATGGTGGCCCCCGCGTACTGGCTTCGATCCGCCGGCTCTATCCGTGGCTGCGGCACGTCTTCGCCGATGGTGGTTATGCGGGGGACAAGATGCGGAATGCTCTCGCAAAGATCGGAAAATTGACGCTCGCGATCATCAAGCGATCCGACCATGCTGAGGGCTTCGAGGTTCTACCGCGCAGGTGGGTCGTCGAGCGTACATTCGCGTGGCTTGGTCGATGCCGCAGGCTCGCCAAGGATTTTGAGGCGACCATCGCAAGCGCAACCGCGTGGGTGCTCGTCGCCCACATCCGAACCATCACACGGCGGCTGGCAAGACCTTGATCTCGTTCACGTCGTTTCGAGTCCGACTCTAAGGTCGTCAACGGTGTAACATTCCGCGACGGAATCGAAGTCGCGTCCGAAAAGAAATCCGCCGCTTGATTCACCCCGTCACCGAAAATCCCGCATAGCTCTCAAACATGAGACGAAACCACAGCGAAAACTACGCAGGCAGGGCCTCTACGCCCCATCGATTGGCTCACCTCGCCGCGCGCATCAGGAAAATCGCCCTTCAAGACCCATTTTTCAGCAGCCAGAACGCACAGCGCGAGGGGCGCAAGGCGTTCGTCCGCAAGTGGAGGTTCCGGCACAGGGCCGTCGCCGATAGCCTTGAGGCCGGCGACCGCCTCTTCAGCTTCACCCGTCTGCCGCTGAGCCAGTGGAAAAGCGCCCGGACAACGCGATCGAGCGTCTGCACGAAGAGTTCAAAAGGCGGATCAAGACGCAGAACCGTGCTGCCTTCGGCCGAAATCGCCGCCATGCTGTTCTGGCCCCTGATGGCGTCCGGCCAAATCTCAATGCGGAAGATCGACGGGTGGCGGACGCTTGCTACCAAGCAACTCGCTAAGAAGATTTACCTCGCCGCATGAAACGATAATCTCATTCCGCCGGGGGCCGCTCCGCCAAATTCCAACACGATCCGCGGAGGCACCACAGCCTCCGGTGTGCAGCCGGTCATTTCAGAATACGAAGATTCTGATGAGATGGCCCCATGGCTGCCGCACTGTCTCGTCACCGGCCTTACCAGCTTTTACGCCACGCTCGGCGCAGGTTAGGATGCGACGGTTGAGGCAGATCTTGCGAGCGTGCTCCATGCATCGAGGACCGTTCGCACGATTGCGGTTGCATCCGGCACGAGCTCGAAATCGGTTTGTCCGCGAGCCCATTCGTTGATCAGCCCGTTCAACATCGCGCTGAACGCTATGGCAGCAGATTTCGGCGTCCAGGGAGCGGGCAGAGCTTCATTTCTCTCCGCGGCTTCGAATATCTTGATGAGCGAACCCCGAAACTGATGCTGAAAAGTCTTTCCGCTATCGGGATCATCCTCTGAAGAGGCCCAATCGACCTGCAAAAGCACCTTGAGAATCCGCCTTTGTCGCGGGTCCGCCTGCAAGTAAGAAAATGTACTCGATATCACATCGCCAAGCGCTGTCAGCGGCGCGAGGGTGGTGTCCGCCGCTAACCGCTCCGCTAGATCCTGCATGGGGAGGCGCATCTCGTCGCGGATCGCAAACAACAATCCCTGCTTGTTTCGGAAGTGCCAGTGGACGGCGCCGCGCGTGACGGCCGCCGCGCCGGCGATCTCGTCGAGCGACACGTTCTCGTAGCCTTTTTCCAGAAAAAGCTCCTCCGCCACTTTCAGGATCGTCTGCCGGGTTTCGGCCGCTTGCTCCTTGGTTCGACGCATCTATTCGGTCTCCTTATCATTTTAATTTACAAACATACGGTTCGTATGTATATAGGTCTGCCTAGAATCTCGTAATTCATGCTGGATCATGCCTGATGTCGCCCATCCTTCGTCTAATCGCCATCGCCAGCACATTTCTGGCCGTGCCAGTGTCGGCGCAAACAGGTGCGGGAGGACCGCCCATGGTTGGCGTTGTGACGGTGGAATCAAAAGCGATTACTGAAGCGACAGAGATCAATGGCCGGATCCAGGCCATAGGCCGAGTCGATCTTTCGGCCCGTGTGACCGCCTTCCTCGACGAGAAGCTTTTTGTCGAGGGTGCTGAAGTCAGCAAGGGCGATCTTCTCTTTCGTCTTGAACGCGCGCCCTTTGAAGCGGATGTCGAAGGAAAGCGCGCCGCAGTAGCTCAGGCGCAAGCCCAGTTGGAAAACGCGAATCTCGCGCTCGATCGAGCAGAGCAGTTGCTCAAGAGTTCGTCTGGAAGTCAGAGTTCGGCAGACAATGCGCGGGCGGCTCAAAAAACAGCCGCCGCACAGTTAAGATCGGCGCAAGCGCAGTTGCGTCAGTCCGAGATCAGTCTTGGTTATACTGAAATTCGTTCCCCGATCGATGGTCGCGTCGGACGTACCGCCTTCACCATTGGTAACGTCGTGGGGCCCGCGTCGGGTGCCCTCGCGACCATCGTAAGCCAGGATCCGATCTACGTCAGTTTTCCGATCTCGGTAGCGCGGTTTCTCGAACTGCGTGAGCGATTTGCCACGGACGGCGGTTCCAACGCTGTTCGTATCCGCTTGCGGCTTCCTGACGGACGTCTTTACGGTCAGGTCGGCAAGCTCAACTTCATCGATATCAACGTGGCCCGCGACACCGACACGATCGTCCTGCGCGCCATTGTACCGAACCCCGCCTTGCCCGGTAGGGGGGGACGCGAACTGGTGAACGACGAACTGGTGCGTGTCGTACTGGAGTCGGTAAAGCCCCGCGACGTAGTCGCTATCCCGCGCGCCGCCGTGCTGACCGATCAGCAGGGCGATTTTGTTTATGTCGTCGGCGAAAAAGACATCGCACAACAGCGCCGGATCAAACTGGGTCAATCAACGGCAACGACGGCTGCGATCATCGAAGGGCTACAGGTTGGCGAGCGGGTTATTGCTGAAGGAATTCAGCGCGTGAGACCGAATACACCGGTTGCGCCCGCTCCGGTAGAGGCTTTGTCCCCGCCATCGAAACCAGCCCAGCGGGGATAAGGCATGATCTCCAATCTTTTCATCGACAGGCCGCGTCTTGCCATTGTGATCGCCATCGTGATGACGCTGGCAGGCGGGCTCGCGATGATGCGCATCCCAGTCGCCCAACTTCCCGATATTGTGCCGCCTCAGGTCCGGGTGACCGGCATCTATCCCGGCGCGTCTGCCGAGGTTGTGGAAGCGACTGTGGGACAGCCGATCGAGTCGAAGGTGATCGGTGTCGATAAGATGCTCTACATGAAGAGCACCAGCGGCAATGATGGCTCCTACACCCTAACCGTCAGCTTTGCCCTCGGAACGAACGCCGACATCAATACAGTCAATGTCAATAATAGGGTTCAGACCGCCCTTGCCCAGCTTCCGCCCGAGGTGCGGGCGCTCGGCCTCACGGTTCAAAAGCAATCTTCGTCCATTCTGCAGTTCATCTCCGTCTATAGTCCTGCGCAGAAGTACGACACATTGTTCATGACGAACTACGCCACGATCAACGTGCTGGACAGAGCCGGCCCCGCAAATTTGAACAGGTCGATAAGTGGAATTTTTGCCTGACAACGGCGATAATCGCCGTGAACAGGAGAGACCATGAACAGACGACCGCGCCGGAACCACACAGCGGCCTTCAAG